>Ga0180438_10000911_pt1 | contig 54094 bp, 52 predicted proteins | sample SS_ome_12_FD_132455 | JGI IMG/M metagenome (GOLD analysis project Ga0180438, IMG submission 132455) | Hypersaline lake sediment archaeal communities from the Salton Sea, California, USA - SS_3_D_2 metaG | ecosystem: Environmental > Aquatic > Non-marine Saline and Alkaline > Hypersaline >... | reverse complement strand
TGATACGACTCCAGGAAGCTCATCACCTCCGGATCGGGCACCGGCGACGGCTTGCCGTAGGCGCTCGACAGCTCGTCGAGGAAGTGGCGAACCAGCGGCCCGACGTCCTCGGGCCGGTCCCGCAGCGGCGGCAACGCGATCGATACCACGTTCAAGCGATAGTAAAGCTCCTCGCGGAACTCCCCGTCGCGGACCATCTTCTCCAGGTTGCGGTTCGTGGCGGCGATCACGCGGACGTCCGGGCTGCGGTCCTCGTTGCTGCCCACGGGCGTGATGCAGTGGTTCTCCAGCACCCTGAGCAGCTTGGCCTGGCACTCCGGCACCAGGTCCCCGATCTCGTCGATGAAGAGCGTGCCCCGGTCGGCCGCCTCGAATCGGCCGACCCGAGTGCCGGTCGAGCCCGTGAAGGCCCCGGCCACGTGGCCGAACAGCTCGCTTTCGATCAAGTTCTCCGGCACGGCCGCCATGTTGACGATCACGAACGGCCCCTCGCGGCGTGGACTGTTGTAGTGGATGGCTTCGGCAATCAGCTCCTTGCCCGTACCCGATTCCCCGGTGATTAGCACCGTGCTATCGACCCCGGCGGCCCGGCTCGTTTGATCGAATACGGGGAGCATCAGGTCGGAGCAGGTGATGATCTTCTCGAACTTCGGCTTATGCTCTTGGGCGGTATCGAGCGTCAGCATCGTTGCGTCCTTTCCGTAGAGGAACCCTTCTTGCTTGTCAGATCGCCGAACGGCGTCGTGGCGGCCGAGAGACCGGCGCGTCGGACACGTGTCGCTTCCGATCTCCGTCGCCACTCACGGGACAAGTTCGCCGTCCCACGGGTGCTCTATTTTCCCAGACGCCGAAAACGCGCCCATTCCCAATCCCACTGACGCCGGTGTGGTGGAATCCACCACACACGCCAGGGGGGCGATCGACGGGGGCGCTGCCGGCACCTCGCGTATCGGCGCAAGTCCTTTGGCACTAGGAGGATACGGAAGTCGAAGAGGGAGCCGGCGCGCGGAGATCGCGCCCCGCTGCGCGCCGGGAGCGAAGAGGGCCGGCCGTCGCTCACTGAGAACTTACGGAGAACTGACGGAGAAATCGGACGGTGCCTCGATCCAGCCTTTTTCCACACCCCACGATTGGGCCTTTTGCGACCGCACGTCAACGGGACGCCGACTTGGCACGGTTGTTGCGGCACGACTGCAGGACGGATTGCCCAATCCGTCCAGTCCGCCGGGCGGATCGTCAACCGCACAAGAACGATCGCGAAGATCAATCGCCGGGAGCAGCCCATGCCAACCGATCCTATTTGCGGAATGGAAGTAAGCGAGTCGACGCCGTTGCGCGCCGACCGCGACGGCCGGACGTACTACTTTTGCAGCGAGCACTGCCGCGAACGCTTCTCGCAGCAAGGCCGACCGACGGCGGAAGAGCGCCACGAGGAGGGCCAGCACCACCAGCACGAGCACCGGCATCACCACGGAGACGGCCGTCCCCGCCGCCGTCCGCAACAAGGCGACGGCAAGTACGTTTGCCCCATGTGCGAGGGGGTGGAGCAAGAAGGGCCGGGCGAGTGCCCGAAGTGCGGCATGGCCCTGGAGCGCAAAGGGCCCCGGCGTCCGCGGACCACGACCGTCTACACCTGCCCGATGCACCCCGAGGTCGAGCAGGACGAGCCGGGGGCCTGCCCGAAATGCGGCATGGAGCTCGAGCCGAAACGTGTCGAGCCGGCCGAAGAAGAAGAGGACCCCGAGCTGCGAAAGATGACGGTCCGCTTCTGGGTGGGGCTGGCGCTGGGGTTGCCCGTGTTCCTGCTGGCCATGTCCGGCACGCTGGGCATCCCGCTGGAACGCTGGCTCCCGTCGGCGGTTTCGCGATGGGTGCAGCTCGTGCTCGCGACGCCGGTGGTCCTCTGGGCGGGCTGGCCGTTCTTCCAGCGGGGCTGGCGGTCGGTGGTGACCTGGAACCTCAACATGTTCACCCTGATCGCGTTGGGCGTCGGCGCGGCGTACTTCTACAGCGTGGTCGCGGTCCTGTTTCCGAACCTGTTTCCCGCCTCGTTCCGCGAAAACGGCCAGGCGGCCGTCTACTTCGAGGCGGCCACGATGATCACGGTCCTGGTGCTCTTGGGCCAGGTGCTGGAGCTTCGGGCCAGGCGGCGCACGGCCGGCGCGATCCGCGAGCTGATGTCGCTCGCCCCCCCGACTGCCCGGGTGCTCCGCGACGGCGAGGAGACCGAGGTCTCGCTCGACGAAGTACACGAGGGCGACACGATCCGCGTCCGACCCGGCGACAAGGTGCCCGTCGACGGCGAGATCACCGAGGGGAAGAGCACGGTCGACGAGTCGATGATCACCGGCGAGCCGACGCCCGTGCAGAAGACCGCCGGCGAATCGGTCATCGGCGGCACGGTCAACCAGACCGGCTCGTTTTTGATGCGGGCCGAGCGCGTGGGCCGGGACACGGTCCTCTCGCAGATCGTCGACATGGTGGCCGAGGCCCAGCGGAGCCGGGCCCCCATCCAGCGCGTGGCCGACACGGTGGCCAAGTACTTCGTGCCGGCGGTCGTGGCTGTGGCCGTGGTGGCGTTCATCGCCTGGGCGTGGCTCGGGCCCGAGCCCCGGTTCGTCTACGCCCTGGTCAATGCCGTGGCCGTGCTAATCGTCGCCTGCCCGTGCGCGCTCGGGCTGGCCACGCCGATGTCGATCATGGTCGGCGTCGGGCGCGGGGCCAAGGACGGCGTGCTCGTGAAGAACGCCGAAGTGCTCGAAAGAATGCAGGCGGTCGACACGCTGGTGGTCGACAAGACGGGCACGCTCACCGAGGGGCGGCCGCGCCTGACCGAAACCGTCGCCCACGGCGACTTCGCCGAGGACGAGGTGTTGCGGCACGCCGCTTCGCTGGAGCAGGGCAGCGAGCACCCGCTGGGCCACGCCGTCGTGGAAGGGGCAAAGCAACGAGACTTGAAGCTTTCGGAGCCGGAGGACTTCGATTCGACGACCGGCGGCGGCGTCTCCGGCAAGGTCGGGGGACGCCCGGTGCTGGTCGGCACGCCCGAGTTCCTAACCGAGCATGGGGTCGAGGACGCCGGCCCGTTGCAGGGTCACGCCAACGAGCTGCAAGAGACCGGCAGCACCGTGGTCTTCGTGGCCATCGACGGCCGACCGGCCGGGCTGCTGGCCGTGGCCGACCCGATCAAGGACTCCACGCCCGAGGCCGTCAAGACCTTGCACGAGCTGGGGCTGGACATCTACATGGTGACCGGCGACAACGAACGCACGGCCCGGGCCGTGGCCGAGAAGCTCGGCATCGACCGGGTCGAAGCGGGGGTCAAGCCGCAGCAGAAGCACGAACGGATCAAGACGCTGCGGGCCGAGGGACGCATCGTGGCCATGGCCGGCGACGGCATCAACGACGCCCCGGCCCTGGCCGAGGCCGAGGTGGGCATCGCCATGGGCACCGGCACCGATGTGGCCATGGAAAGCGCGGGCGTCACCCTGGTCAAGGGCGACCTGCGGGGCATCGTCAAGGCATTCCGGCTCAGCCGCGCGGTGATGCGAAACATCCGCCAAAACCTGTTCTTCGCCTTGGTGTACAACTCGCTGGGCGTGCCGGTGGCCGCGGGCGTGCTGGTCCCGCTGTTTGGACTGGCGGCGCTGCTGAACCCGATGATCGCCGCGGCGGCGATGAGCTTCAGCTCGCTGTCCGTCGTGGGCAACGCACTGCGGCTGCGCGCCGTGGGGCTGAAATAGAGCAACCGATCCCGGCAAGCAACGATTCTGCGAACCACAAACGACTAGGGAGGAGACTATCGAGATGGCGATCAAACCCAAAGATCGAATCATGATGATTTCGACCCACGGCTACGTCTCGGCCAGCCCGGAATTCGGGATGCCTGACACGGGCGGGCAAGTGGTGTACGTACTGGAATTGTCGAAATGCCTGGCGCGGATGGGATACCGGGTCGACGTGCTGACGCGCCGCTTCGAGGGCCAGCCGGCCTCGGAGCCCGTCTCCGATCGGGTCCGCATCCTCCGCTTCCCTTGTGGCGGCAAGGAGTTCATCCCCAAGGAGGTGCTCTGCGATTCGATTCCCGAGTGGGTCACCAACGCGGAACGGTACATTCGCTCCAAACGGCTGCGATACGCCTTCATCAACAGCCATTACTGGGACGCGGGGCTGGCCGGCCAGGCGCTGGCCAACCGCCTGGAGGTCCTCCACGTCCACACGCCGCATTCGATCGGGGCCTGGAAGCGCGACAACATGGACGGCGACCCCGAGGAGTTGGAGCGGACGTACAACTTCCGCCGGCGGGTCCGCGAGGAGAAGGTGGTCTACGACGAGTGCGACCTGGTGATCGCCACCACGCCGCCGCAGCGCGACATGCTCACGAACGGCGATTACGACACCCCGCCCGAGAAGATCAAGGTGATTCCCCCCGGTTACGACGACACACGCTTCTTCCCCGTCTCGGCGGCCTCGCGCGCGGCGTTGAAAGTCGAGCTGGACCTCGACGGCCGGATCGTCCTGGCGCTGGGACGGATGGCCAAGAATAAGGGGTACGATCTGCTGCTGCGGGCCATGCCCGGCGTGTTTCGGCGGCTCGAAGACGTCAAGCTCCTGCTCGCGGTTGGTTCCACGGAACCGAGCGAGTCGGAGATCGAGCAACTCGAAGACCTCAAGAGGTTGGCCGAGGAGTTGGGCATCGGCGAGCGGGTGATCTTTCGTGACTACATCCCCGACGAATGGCTGGCCGATCACTATCGGGCGGCCGACGTGTTCGCGCTGAGCAGCCGCTACGAGCCCTTCGGCATGACGGCCGTCGAGGCCATGGCCTGCGGGACCCCGACCGTCGTGACCACCGAGGGCGGACTCTGGGAGCATGTTACCTGGGGGCTCGACGCCGTGTACGCCAACCCCTTCGACCCGGAGGCCTTCGGCCATTCGATTCACGCGGTGCTCGCCTACCCGAAGGTGACCCAACAACTGACCAAGTACGGATCGCAAACGGCCCGGTCACGGTTCACGTGGACGGGCATCGCGCAGCAATTGCTCGGCGTGTTGCAGGCGGCGGAGTTAGGCGTTCCGCACCGTGGATCCGCGGCGGGGGGCGTCTCGTCGCCCAGCGTGGACGACGTCGAGGAAGAGACGTTTGACGTTGCCCCTTTGCCGTAAGCGGGCGCGCCGCCGAATCTCAGCCGGCCCCCCCGTGGTGGGCGCCGGCCGCCACTTCATGAAAGGACTTTCACCATGTGGACGTTAGCATCGGACGTAGACGGCACGTTGACCGGCGACCGGGAAGCATTGGACCGGCTTGCCGCGCGGCTCGGCAAACTGCGCGCAGAGCGCAGCCTGTTCCTGATGCTTTCGACGGGTCGGCGCCTGGAACAAGTCCTCGACGGCATGGCCGAGGAGGGGCTGCCCGAGCCCGACGCGGTGATCTGCCAGGTGGGAACCGAGATCTACGTCTCCCCGCTTTCCGAGGACTCGCGCCCGATGCCGGCCTGGGGTGAAAAGCTGCTGGCCGAGTACTCCCGGGAAAAAGCCCGATCGTTCCTCGGAGGCATCGAGGGGCTGGTCATGCAGCCGGAAGTCTTCAACACCGAACTGAAGACGAGCTGCTACCTGGACGGGTGTCCCGATCCCGAGGCCGCGGCCGCAGAAATCCGCCAACGGGTCCGGCCGCACGCCGACCGTTACCAGGTCGTCTGGTCCAGCGGACGCGATCTCGACATCCTGCCGGCCTCCTCGGGCAAGGGGAAGGCCATCCGATTCCTCATCGGGCTTACGGATCTGCACCCCGAGCGCGTGGTGGTGGCCGGCGACACCGGCAACGACGCCGCCATGTTCCGCGAGTTCGACAAGGGCATCGCGGTGGCCAACGCAAAGTCCGAGCTGCTGGAGGCGATACGCGACCTCGGAGATTGCCGCGCCTATCTCGCCCGGAAACCGTACGCCGCCGGGGTGGAGGAGGGTTTGGTGCATTACGGCGTGCTGGACGGCGCGGCCGCAAGTTTCTGACCCGACGTTGCAGAAAGCCGTAAGACGGATTGCCCAATCCGTCCGGCGACTGAAATACGCAACGGGAACGTACACATACTGACCGCGTGCGTGCGAGCGCGCACCCAATAGCCCCCGTTTCAAGGAGTATCGAAGGTGTTTGACTTCGCCAAGGACCCTACGCATCAAGCGTTCACGAGCTACGACGCCCCGCACATCCTGATGGTCACCAACCACGGTGTCCACCAGTGGGAGGTCGTGCCGGGACTACCGGACACGGGCGGGCAAAACCTATTCGTGAACATGTTCACCGAGACGTTGGCCGCTCTGGGATTTCGCGTGACGATCGTCAACCGCGGCGGTTACCCCCATCCGGTCACCGGAGAAATGCAGGTGGGGCTGCGCTACAAGGACGCCCGGCAACGCATCCTTTACGTCGAGGACGGCGTGCCGGAGTTCATCCGCAAGGAGGACATGGACGCCCAGACGTCCCGGCTGGCCGAGTTCCTCTGGGACTTCCTGGAGAGCCCACTGGGCGGCCACGTCGACTTGATCATCTCGCACTACTGGGACGGGGCCAAGATCGGCACCCTGGTGCGGCGCAATTTCCACGACCCGGCCCAGCACGTCTGGGTGCCCCACTCCCTGGGAACCATCAAGAAGAGGAACATGCGGCCCGAGACCTGGACCGACCTGCGCGTCGACGAGCGCATCGCCATCGAGAAAGAGCTGGTCGGCGAGCTGGACGCCGTGGCGGCCACCTCGCCACTGATCCGGCAGGCCCTGGTCGAGGACTACGGCGTGCGCCAGCCGCTCTTCCTGCCGCCCTGCATCGACCCCCACCGGTTCCACCCCCGCCAGATCAGCCCGGAGCACGAGATCTATGAGTTCATCGGGCGCCACTGCGGGCTGAGCGCGCAGCAGGTCCGCCAGTGCCGGATCATCACCGAAATCAGCCGCACCGACCGCACCAAGCGCAAGGACCTGCTGATCCGCGCGTTCGCGAAGATCCATGCCCGGCATCCCGACACCCTGTTGATCGTCTCCGTCGATCCCCACGAGGAGGAACTCCACCGGGAACTCTGGAACCTGATCGGCGAGCTGGGCATCGCTTCGCACGTGGCGGTGATGGGGGCCGTCTGGGAGCGGCTGCCCGACCTCTACGCCGTGACCGACGTCTACTGCTCGCCCTCGGTCATGGAGGGCTTCGGCATGGCCGTTCAGGAGGCCGCCGCCACCGCCGTCCCCGTCGTGGGCAGTCACCTGATCCCCTTCGTCACCGAGTACCTGCTCGACGGCTCCGAAGAGGAAGTCACCTGCGAGGGCGCCGCCGCCCCGCTTAGGATCGGGAAAGGGGCCGTCGTCGTAAAGGCCGACGACCTCGAGGGCTTCGCCGGCGCCATCGAAATGCTGCTCGCGGACGCGCAGAAGCGCCGCGAAATGGGGGACGCGGCCTACGAGTTGACCATCCCCTATTTCACCTGGGACGGCATGACCCGCCAGTTCCTCGAGGACCTGGGCTTCGGCGAACAGGTCCGCGCCCGGTTCGTCTCCGAGGAGCGGCACCACCTGAGCCGAACCGGCCTGCAGAAGCTCCTTCAAGCGGAACGGCTCGAGGACCTCTCGACGGCCGACCTCGAGGGGCTCTTTCGCGGCGAGGCCCAGCTCTCGAAGTTCCTGCCCGACGGCACCTTCCAAACCGACCCGCGCGACGGGTCCGTCGTGGTGTTCAACGCGGCCCGCGCCCGGCGCCCGCACGACAACGCCGAGCCGCCCAGCGAGCCGATCGAGGACGGCGCGGGCGATCCCGTCTGCCGTGGCGAGACGACCGGCGTCGTCGACGTGGCGCCGCTGAGCGAGGGCTTCACCTTCATCAACAAGAACCTCTTTCCGGTCCTCTATCCGTTCGAGGACAGCCGGGCTGCACTCGGCGGGGACGGCAACGGACACGCCGACGGCCGGAGCCCGCACGGGATGCACTTCCTCCAGTGGACGTCGTCCTACTTCGACCGCGACTGGTACAACATGCCGCAGTCCGACCGCGTGGTCGCCTTCGGGCGCCTGGCGGCCCTGGAGGCCAAGCTGCTTCGCGACCCTTCGGCCGGCTACCCCGTTTCGGGCACCACGGCCGACGGCGAGCCGACGCACGGGTACGTGCTGATGATCAAGAACTACGGGCGCATGGTGGGCGGCTCCCTGGCCCACGGTCACCAACAGATCCTCTACAGCAACCTCAAGCCGCGCCACTTCCGCAACAACGAGAGCTTCCAGCAGAGCCGCAACGAGACGTTCGCGGAGTACATCCTGCGTGAGAACCGGGAGGAGCTGGCGGTCAAGGACTACGGTCATGCGATGCTCCTGGTGCCTTACTTCATGCGGCGGCCTTACAACATGCTCTTGGTGCTAAAGGACCATCGCAAGCGTCACCTGTTCGAGTGCGACGAAGCGGAGCTGGCCGCCCTGGCCCAGGCCTGGGGCGAAACCACCGCCGCCTTGATGGCGATCATGCCCGCCATCGGCAGGCCGACCGCCTACAACGTCACGGTCTCGAACGGTCCCGGCGCCGGGCTGTACTGCGAGTTCCTGCCCTACACCCAGGAGACCGGCGGATTCGAGCACCTGGGCCTGTGGGTCTGCCAGAACAACCCGCAGACCGCCGCGGAGCAGCTCCGCTCGTGGTTCGAGCAGTACGCCGAGGAAAACCCCATGGAGGTTCCCGGTAACTCGAAACACGCGGCACAAACGGCCTGAAGACGGCTCGAGAGCAAGTTCGGCAGATAGTCGCCTTTCGCGGAGCGAGAGCTGACTTCGTTCTTGGCGCAAGGGCAGCGGGCGTTCAGACGCCCGCGGGCGTCAAGGCGTCGGCCAGCTTCGGCTGGAGCTTCTTCGATCCTCGCCAGGTCTTCCAGTACCGGCGAAGGCGCCGGGCGAGCTGCTTGGGCCTCTCGGCGAAGAGCCGCTCGCCGAGCGGCCGCGCCTCGGCCTGAAGCTCCGCCCGGCGGCGGTCGAGCAGGGCGACGAACGCCTGCACGTCGGTCTCCGTGCCGAACGCCTCCGGGTCGTCGAGCACCGTGCTGCGGAGCACCGCCAGGTCGTGATCGTCGCCCAGCAGGTCCGACAGCCGGTCGGCTGCGCCGACGTGGACCTCCATTATGTCGCGCCAAACGCCGCGGAGCAGCCGGGCGTGATACCAGTGGTACTTGACCCGCTTGCGCCACTCGTGGAAGTTCTCGGTGTTCGGGTCGGCGCAGGCTTTCCCCTGGGCCGCGCGCCCGCGCCCGTACGTCCGGCGCAGGCCCCCTTCGACCGCCGAGAACCCGCCGCCGCGGATCTGCCAGGCATCGGCACGCTGCCGGGCTTCGCGCATCTTGGCCAAGAACTCGTCGAGCCGGTCCCTCAGGCCGACCACGTCCTCGGCGACCTTGCGGCGCCGGTCGGCGAGCTGCTCGCCGATCGAGGCAAACGCCTCCTGGTCCACCTGATCCCGAAAATGGTCCACAAGCGCGTCGAAGCACTCGACGATCGACTGGGCGTCGCGAACGTAGGAGAGTTCCCGCGCGGCGTCGCGGAAGAAGGCGTTCTCCGCCCGGTAGTCGTCGAACTGCGGTCGCACGAGTCGCACCAGCCCGCGCAGCTTCTTGCAGCGTTTGCGCACCTGGTGCACCGCTTCGTGCCGGTCGAGCCCTTCGTCGAGGATCTCGCCGATCGCCCGGTCGATCTGCTCGCAGGCGACCTTGCGCACGCTCTTCTGAACCGATTTCTTCCTGCGCAGGTGGTATGCCATGGCGGCACGCTCCCGTTCGCGGCTGACTTCGCGCAAATAGCTCGTACCCGAAGTCGTGAGACTTCGGTCACGGCAGCACACGTACTACAGCGGCTACGGCGGCGGCCCGAAGTCTCACGACTTCGGCTACGATGGCTTGTAGATACGTTGTGCAGGAAGCGTACCGCCGGGCCTCTTTCCGGGGCCGGCCCGGAAACCAGACGGAAATCGGGCCTGTGACTTCCGCGGTCCGACGATCTGTCGGCGGCAGCGTCAAACTGTCGCACCGGGCGGGCCCTCCGGGCCGGTGCTGAAGAGCACTCCCGCGGCCGGGTTTCCTTGGCATACCGATTGCACCCTATCTCACCGTTGCCCGAAGTCTCACGACTTCGGCTACGGCGGCTTGTTGTTCCTCGCCGTCTCCAAACCCAAACCAGCACCATTCTCCAGGGAGCGAAGTCATGTTCGAAGCCACCGAAGGTGCCGTAAGCATTTTGAAGCAAATGCGTGCCCAAGTCGACGCGCCGGAGACCCACGCACTGCGCCTCGCGCAGGCCCAAAGCGGGCTGGCCGTCGTGCCCGACGAAGTCCGCTCCGACGACGTGACCATCGTCGAGGACGACGACGACCGGCCCCTGATGATCGCCGAGCCGGCGGTCGCCGAGAGTCTCGACGGGCACACGCTCGATTTCGACTCGACGTCGTCCCAGCTCGTGGTGAACTGAATCATGCACTTTCCGTTCTATGTTGTGCGGCTCTTCGCCGTCGCCGCGTCGACGCTCACCGGGCCGGCGCCGTGGGTCAGCACGGCCAGCAGGCCGCCGAGAATGGCCGAGTTCTTCATGAAGTGGATCATCTGCCTCATCTGCGCCTCGTCCTGGTACTGCCAGAAGTCGTGGAAGATGAGCGTCACCGGCACGAGGAACGCGACGAGGGCCAGGGCGCCGAGCCGGGCCTTCAGCCCCAGCAGGAGCGAAAGCCCCCCGCCCAGCTCGAAGACGACGGCCCCGGCCAGGAAGAACGTCACGGCCACCATCCCTTCGCCGCGCATCTGATCGGCCGTTTGCGACCAGTTCATCAGCTTGTTCGCGCCGCTCATCAGGAAGATGGCGCTTAGGAGCAGCCGGCCCAGCGGGGCGGTGAGGTACGAAAGGGCTCGGTACATCGCGCGTCTCCTTTGTGCTTTGGGAAGCGTGGGGGGCCTTTGGGAAGAGTCCGGGGGCTAGTTACACTTCGGTCGGTCGAACACGTGCCGCCGCCGTGAGACCTGCTTGTACAGCCAATGCCAAAGGGGCATGCTCCCCGGCACGTGCAGCAGCGGGGCCAAGGGCCACAGGGCCGGCAGCCGCCGGGCCAGATAGCGCACCGCCCCGGCCCCCTTGCGCCGCCGCCCCCGGGTGTCGACCACGTGGACGTGCTTCTGAAGCTCCCGCAGCGTGAGGTCCGGGTAGCGCCGGGCCACCCGATCGTCCTGAAGCGGCAGGAACGCCAGCCGGCCCCCCCGGTCCAAACGATCCAGCCACCGCACCGTCCCCCGGCACAGCCCGCACGAGCCGTCGTAGATCACCACGTCGGCCCCCGGCCGGTCGCCGGGGTCCGGTAACCTCCGACGCCTTTCGGGGTACACAGAGCCACACTGGTTCATTACCCACTTCATGACAATATGCGCTGTCAGGGCCGTCGCACGTCCTCTTTCTGCTGCAACTTCCATGCCCCGGACATGCGCCGCGGCCGGTCGGAACGCTATGACTATGGGCCGAGTTCTGGTAGCCTGCGGCTTGGCAGATCGTCGGTTTCCGAGACCTGTCCGGCTCCACGACGCCCTCCGACTTGATTTCCTTCAACAGGACAGAATGTCATGCGCGAAGGCTCCCCCGGGGATGGGGGTCGTGTTGCACCCGAGAATGACGTCCGCCGTCGGCCCGCGGAAATCGAAGCCATTTACGCCGCGGCTCCGGTCGGGTTGTGCGTGTTCGATGAGCAAGGCCGTTACGTCCGCATCAACGAGCGTCTGGCCGAAATTAACGGCCGGCCGGTTTCGGAGCACATCGGCCGGACGATTCGCGAAGTGGTTCCCGACCTGGCGGATCAGGCGGAGGCGATTTTGCGCCGGGTGCTGGAGACGGGCGAACCGGTCCGCGACTTCGAGCTGAGCGGCACGACACTTGCATGGGAGGGAGCCCGGCGAACCTGGCTGGAGCATTGGCTACCTCTGAGAGACGACGCCGGACAGGTGATCGGGGTCAACGTCGTGGCGGAAGACATCACGCAACGAAAGCAAGGCATGGAGGCGTTGGAGCAGGAGGTCCGCGAGCGGACCTCGGCCCTGCAGATGCTCCGCGACGTGGCGGCGATGGCCAACCGGTCCACGAGCGTCGAGGAGGCCCTGGAGTATTGCCTGCGGCGGGTGGCCGAGCACAACGGGTGGAGCTTCGGCCATGCCTTCCTCCCTTCGGCCGAGGAGCCCGATCTGCTACTGCCGGCCTACGTCTGGTACACCACCGACAGCGAGCAGTTTGCCGAGTTTCGGGACCTGACGCTTCGCACGGTGCTGCGGGCGGGCGAATGTCTGCCGGGCCGGGTCTATGCCTCGGGCGAGCCGCAGTGGACCACCGACCTACCCCATGAGCTGGGTCCCCGCCGCGTCGAGCTGGCCGCGGCCCTGGGCATCACCACCACGGCCGCCTTCCCGGTGATGGCCCAACACCGCGTCGTGGGCGTGCTGGAGTTCTTCTCCGACAAGACCATCGAGCCGGACCAGGGGGTGCTCGAGTCGATGGCCAGCGTGGGCACGCAGCTCGGCCGGGTGATCGAGCGCAAGGCCTTCCAGGATCGGCTGCTGACCCTCTCGGAGGACGAGCACCGGCGGATCGGCCAGGAGCTGCACGACGACGTGGGCCAGGAGCTGACCGGGCTGGCGCTTAAGACCGAGACGCTCGCCGAACTGCTCGGCAAGGACGCGGGGCCCGCGGGCGAGTTGGCCCGGGTGATCATCGGGGCGGTGGACCGCATCCGGGGCAAGGTTCGGGCGTTGTCGCGGGGGCTGGTTCCCACGGAGATCGACGCCCCCGCGCTCGAAGCGGCCCTGGAGGGGCTGGCCCTGCAAGTCGACGAGAGCGACGGCATGTCGTGCCGGCTTCGCTGCGAGGGCAAGCGGCGCGTGCCAGACGCCCGGACCGCCACCCAGCTCTACCGAATCGCACAGGAGGCCGTGGGCAACCTGGTCCGCCACAGCGGGGCCGAGCACGTGGAGATCGCGCTTACCAGCGACGAAGCGGCCACCGTGCTGGAAATCCGCGACGACGGACAGGGGATTCCCCTCGAACAGAAGGGCAAGAAGGGCATGGGGCTGCAAATCATGCGCTACCGGGCCGGCTTGATCGGTGCTACACTGACGGTCGAATCGTCTCCCGACGGGGGCACGCGCGTGACGTGCCGGTTGCCGGGGAGGACATAACGTAGGACGAAGTGGCACTCCGTCCTACCGGGACAGGGCATAACGTGGGACGGAGTGGCACTCGGTCCTACAAGGAGAAGACGGGGAATGCCCACGCGGGTCTTGATCGTCGACGACCATCCGGCGGTGCGGGAGGGGCTGGCCGTGCGGATCGGCAGCCAGGCGGACATGGAGGTCTGCGGCGAGGCGGCCGACGTGGGCGAAGCCCTGAAGGTGCTCGCCGCCACCCGGCCCGACGTGGCCGTCGTGGACATCAAGCTGAAGACCGGTGACGGCTTGGACCTGGTCAAGCGGATCAAGGCCCGGGACGAGTCGGTGCGGATCCTGGTCTGGTCGGTTTACCCCGATAAGCTTTATGCCAAGCGGGCGTTGAACGCCGGCGCGCTGGGGTACATCAACAAGGAGCACACCACGGGCCGAATCGTCGAGGCGATCCGCCGCGTGCGGGACGGCAAGGTGTATCTGACCGAGGAGATGGCCGAGGACCTGTTGAGCCGGGCCGTCGGCGGGCACCGAAGGCTGACCGATACCCCGGTCGAGGCCCTCTCCGATCGTGAGCTGCAGGTCTACCGGCTGATCGGCGAGGGGCTATCCAGCCGCGAACTGGCGAAGCGCCTGCACATCAGCCCGCACACCGTGGACACCCACCGGCAGCGGATCAAGGAGAAGCTCAACCTGGCCAGCGCCGCCGAGCTGACGCAGGCGGCAACCCGCTGGGTGCTCGAAGGGGAGCAGGGGGACTCTTCGTAGGACGGAGTGCCACTCCGTCCTACGGTTGCGCGGCGGCGAGGAACTCCTGCACGCCGCTTAGGAACATCTGCACGGCGACGGTGGTCAGCAACATGCCCATCAGGCGCTCGACGGCGCTTATGCCGCGCTCGCCGAGCATCCGACTGAACGAGGCGGCGCACAGCAGGATCGCGCCGGTGGCGGCCCAGGCGCACAACAGCGCGATGAGCCAGTAGTGCCACCGCGCCGGATCGCGGGCCATCAAGAGCAGCACGGTCGCGGCGGCCGACGGCCCGGCCACGAGCGGCACGGCCAGCGGCACCACGAACGGCTCGCCCTCGGGGTTGTCGCGGAAGATCTCGCGGGCACCGCCGAAGATCATCTTGACGGCGATCAGGAACAGGATCACACCGCCGGCCCACTACCCTTGCTGCGCCTCCGCCGTGATCCCCTCGCTGACCCACTCCCGCGCCCGGTCCTCTTCGTGGTGTCCGAAGTACCGGATCTGGGCGGTGGTGAAGGGTTTGCAGAAGAAGCTCATGCCCTCCTCCCATGCCTTGTCGCCGACCATGGCGATCCGCTCGAAGTCGCCGAAGTGCTTGAAGTCGAACTTGACGTCTTCCCACAGCGCGGCGGCCTTCCATCCGTGGAAATCGTCCATGCGGAAGAGTACGCGGATCTTGCCGTGCTGCTCGATCAGCTTCTCGAACTCGGGCACAAACCGCTCATAGTCCTCCTTGGTCAGCTTGCCGCTTACGTGGACGTTGAGAATCTTCCCGTCGGCTTCCTGGTGGAGTTCGACGCTCATGGGATCGCTCCTTTGGTTCTCGTGGTCTTGGGGGTTATGGTGTTCTTCGCTCCTATTGAGCGGCGGCAACCGGTCTGGCTAAGGAGACGACGGCCTTGGCGCTGCCCATGGGGGTCTCCTCGGTTTCGCAGGGCACAGGGCGTAGGGGTTGCAAATGCCGTGCCGCGGCCGGGCGGGTGGCGGCGTGCGGGAACGGGCCGAGGGCGCGCCGGTTCGACGGTAGAACGCCGCGGGCAAACCACCCCGGGGCAGGAACGGCGGTTGCCGCGACAAATCGACGCGAGGCTACGCCAGTTTGACGCGGCGGGTCCCCATCGGCGGCGGCGCCGACGGCTGTCGTGGGCTCGCACGCGGCCTTCACGACGGGCCGGCCTCCCGGTTCCGCCCCTCCCCATGGCGGGGTAGACTGGCGGCGGCACGTCGATTGCGAGAAACACGGCAAGCAACGTGGGTCAGTCGTTCAAACTTCATTTTTCGCGGACACTGCGGCTTCGGCAGCCGGAGCGCTTTCGCCGCAAGAAGTGACATTTGAACGACTGACCCCAGCCCGCTGAGGACGAACCTGGATGATCGCCGATTCTCGCCAACGCCGGGGGAAGGTGCTGTCCGTTCGCGGCAGCGTGGTCGACGCCCGGTTCGAGCGCTTGCCGCGCCTGTACCACCAGCTTCGGGCGGGGAACGACGGGCGCGTGATCATCGAGGTGGTCGGGCATCTCGACGCCCAAACGGTCCGCGGCCTGGCGCTGACGCCCACTCAGGGCCTCGCCCGCGGCAGCGAGATCGTCGACACCGGCGAGCCGTTCACCGTGCCGGTGGGCGAAGCGCTGCTCGGCCGGGTGCTGAACGTCTTCGGCGAGACGATCGACGACGGGCCCGAGCTGGAGGGGATCACGCGCCAGCCGATCCACCGCAGCCCGGTGCCGCTCAGCCAGCGCGCGACGAAGATGGAAGTTTTTGCCACGGGGATCAAGGCGATCGACGTGCTGGCCCCCTTGGAGCGGGGCGGCAAGGCAGGGCTCTTCGGCGGGGCGGGCGTGGGCAAGACCGTCCTGATCATGGAGATGATCCACAACATGGTCGGCCAGCACGAGGGCGCGAGCATGTTCTGCGGCATCGGCGAGCGGTGCCGCGAGGGCGAGGAGCTGTACCGCGAGCTGCAAGAGGCCGGCGTGCTGGAGAACACCGTGCTGCTGTTCGGCCAGATGAACGAGCCGCCGGGTGCCCGGTACCGCGTGGGCCACGCCGCCCTGACCGTGGCCGAGCACTTCCGCGACCGGCTCCAGCGCGACGTGCTGCTGTTGATCGACAACATCTTCCGCTTTATCCAAGCGGGCTCGGAGGTTTCGGGCTTGATGGGACGAATCCCTTCGCGCCTGGGGTACCAGCCGACGCTGGCCACCGAGCTTTCGGCCCTCGAGGAGCGGATATCGAGCACCCGGTCGGGCGCGATCACGTCGATCCAGGCGGTTTACGTGCCGGCCGACGACTTCACCGACCCGGCCGCGGTCCACACGTTCGGCCACCTCTCGGCGTCGATCGTGCTGTCGCGCGATCGGGCGAGCCAGGGTCTTTACCCGGCGATCGACCCGCTCCAGTCGGGCTCGAAGATGCTCACGCCGCAGGTGGTCGGCCGGGACCATTACGACGTGGCCCAGCGCGTGCGCCAGACGCTGGCCCAGTACGAGGAGCTCAAGGACATCATCGCCATGCTCGGACTGGAGGAGCTTTCGCGGGACGACAAGGCAGTCGTCCACCGGGCGCGGCGCCTGGAGCGGTTCCTCACGCAGCCGTTTGTGGTGACCGAGCGGTTTACGGGCAACGAGGGGAGGGTCGTCGCGCTGGAAGACGCCCTGGACGGCTGCCGGCGGATCCTCGACGACGAGTTCGCCGACCTCTCGGAACGGAATCTGTACATGATCGGGAAGATCGACGAGGCGGGGAAGAAGCGCGACAGTTCGGCAGAAAGACGGAACGATGGTTAGTGCGTTCGATTGAGCGAAGGATAAGCGCACCGTGCTCGCATGTTGTTAGCCGCGGGCGGAAGCCCGCGGGGCGTTGCGGCTTCAAGCCGCGCTAGGATGCAGGACGGAGTGACACTCCGTCCTGCGTAGGAGGGTAACACGTGAAGCTCCGCGTGCTGCTGCCCGAGCGAGTCGCGGTGGACCGGCAGGTCGCCAAGGTGACCGCGGAAGCCGAGAACGGCGCGTTCTGCCTGCTGCCGCGCCACGTCGACTTCGTTGCGGCGCTGGCCCCGGGGCTGCTCGGTTTCGAGGACGAGGAAGGCGAGGAGACGCTCTTGGCCGTGGACCGCGGGCTGCTGGTGAAGTGCGGCGACGAGGTGCTGGTCTCGACGCCCCGCGTGATCGGCGGGCGGCCGCTGGGCGAGCTGCAGCGCGCCGTGCGAGAGGAGCTGGAGACGCTCGACGAGCGACAGCGGCGGGCCAGGTCGGCCGTGGCCAAGATCGAGGCCGACTTCGTGCGCCGCATGGTGGAATTGGAGCAGCGCGACTATGGCTGAGCCGCCTGGCAAGAAAACGAGCGACCTGCCGGCCGACGACGAGCGGTTCCGCCGCACGATCGCCGACAAGGAGGACCGCAAGGTTCGCGCCCGGCGCCAGGGCGACCGCGGCCCCTGGTTCTGGCTGGGGATGTTCGGCCTGGTGGGCTGGTCGGTCGCCATTCCCACCCTGCTGGGTATCTCCATCGGGGTGTGGCTCGACCGGCGCTTCGAGAGCCGCATCTCGTGGACGCTGACCATGCTGTTCGTCGGGGTGGCCCTGGGGTGCTGGACGGCCTGGTACTGGGTGCGGCGCGAGAGTCAGCGGCGTTGAAGACGCCGTACGCGAAGTTGGTAGTGACCGCATTCATGCGGTCGGCAAAGACGGGAACACGCCTACCTGGGAGGACCCGATGAATCGGGTCACTACGAACATTCTCCCGACCGCTTCCGAAGGACGCTGAACGAGGGACAAGCCGTGAACGTGCCGATCGTCGAGCTGGGTCTCGCACTGGCGGTGGGTGCCGCACTGGGCGTGTGGTTCTTCGGCGGGCTGCTCTGGACGGTCCGCCGGATGCCCGCGGCCCGGCACCCGGTGCTGCTGATGCTGGCGAGCTTCGCCGTGCGCGCCGCGGGCGTGGCCGTGGGGGTGATCTGGCTGGCCGGGCGGCACTGGTTGCTGCCCTTAATGGCGCTGGCCGGCTTCGTCGCGGTGCGGACGTGGATGCTGAGCACCCGGGGTGCTCCCCGGTTGAAGGGTGACCGAGAAGCCACTTGAGATTTCCCATGGACCTGACCGACATCAGTCCCGACGAAGTCGTCTACGACTTGCGCTTCTTCAGCGTCAACGCCACGATCCTCTGGACCTGGATCGTGATGGTGCTGATGGCGGCCGGTTCCTGGCTGATTACCCGGCGCCTGTCGACCGGGCCGGAGATTTCCCGCTGGCAGAACCTCCTCGAGGTGATCGTCAGCTACACCCGGGACCAGATCCGGCAGACCATCGGCGAATCGGCCGCCCCGTACCTGCCGTTCTTGGGGACGTTGTTCCTGTTCATCGCGGTGTCGAACGCTCTGACCATCGTGCCGGGCTACGTGCCGCCGACGGCCTCGCTCTCCACGGCGGCGGGGCTGGCCATCTGCGTGTTCGTCGCCGTGCCGGGCTACGGGATCGTCAACCGGGGCCTGGGCGGCTTTCTGAAGCACTACGTCGAGCCGACCCCGTTGATGCTGCCGTTCAACCTCATCGGCGAGCTGTCGCGCACGCTGGCCTTGGCCGTGCGCCTGTTCGGCAACATCATGAGCGGGGCGAAGATTGCGGCCATCCTGCTCACCGTGGCCCCGTTCTTCTTCCCGGTCCTCTTTTCGCTGCTGGGGCTTCTGACCGGGCTGATCCAGGCCTACATCTTCGCCATCCTCGCCGCGGTCTACATCGCCTCCGGCGAGCAAGCCACGCCGAGGAGTTCCGAATCCTAACCCTGTGACAGGGAGATTTCCGAGATGGATAGCCAAACGCTGATTGCCATTACGTCGATTCTTACGGCCGGGCTGACGATCGGCATCGGTGCCATCGGGCCGGCGCTCGGCGAGGGCCGGGCACTGGCCGAAGCCCTCCGCTCGATCGCCCAGCAGCCCGACGAGTCGGGAACGATCATCCGGACGCTGTTCGTGGGCCTGGCCATGGTCGAGTCGACCGCGATCTACTGCTTCGTGGTCTCGATGATCCTGCTGTTTGCCAACCCCTTCTGACGCGGAAACCGGACTGCGGGGAGAGAAGCCCATGCTGATCGATTGGCCCACGGTCGCCGCCCAGGTGGTCAACTTCCTGATCCTCTTGGCGCTCTTGAAGTGGCTGCTCTTCGACCGCGTCGTCCGGGCCATGGACGAGCGCGAGAAGAAGATCGCCAACCGCCTCGAAGACGCCCGGCAAAAACAGGACGAGGCCGAGCGCCGCTCCGAGGAGCTTGCTAAAGAGCACCGCCACCTTGAGGCCCAACGCCAAGAGAAGCTCCAACAGGCCGAAGAAGAGGCCGCTCAACGGCGGCGCGAGCTGGTGCGCCAGGCCCGTGAGGAAGTCGACCAGTTGCGCCGCGAGTGGAAGCAGGCATTGCAGCAGCAGCAACGGCAGTTCATCGGCGAGCTGACCGAGCGGGCCGGCGACGCGCTGCGCCGCGCGCTGCAGCAGGCGCTAACCGAGCTGGCCGACGACGAGCTGCAGCAGGGAACCGTTCGCGTCTTCCTCGGCAGACTCGAGGAGATGGACGGGCAGAAGCGCGACCGGCTCCGCCAGGCGATCGAAGAGGCCGACGGGCAGGTCACGGTCGTCTCCGCCCGGGAGCTTCCCGAAGACGCCCGGCGGCAGATCGCCGACGCGGTGAAACGCCATCTCTACGACGGTGCCCGGCCCGATTTCGAGACCTCGCCCGAGCTGATCTCCGGGCTGGAGATCCGCGCGCACGGCCGGGCGCTGGGCTGGAGCCTCCGCCGGTACGTCCAGCAGTTCGGCGAAACGCTCGGCCGGACCATGGGCGAAGAGATCCAGTCATCCGAACCCCATTCGGAGTAACTACCGTGTCCGACCCCGACACGCACCTGGCCGAAGCAACCGAAGCCTTTACGGCGGCCGCCGAACGCGCGCTGAAGCGCGAGCACGGCGAGCCGGCCCTCGACGAAGTGGGCCAGGTGATCGAGGTCGGCGAAGGGTTCGCGCTGGTCGACGGCCTGCCCGGCGTCAAGGCCGACGAGCTGGTCCGCTTCCCCGGCGGGCGCCAGGGCCTCGCCTTCAACCTCGACCGGGACCACGTCGGCGTGATGCTCATGGACCCTGGCGAAGCGATCGAGGCCGGCGACCGCGTCGAGCGTACCCACCGCGTGATGGACGTGCCCGTGGGCGAGTCGCTGCTGGGACGCGTGGTCGACGCGGCCGGGCGGCCGCGGGACGGCAAAGGGGCCGTGCGCGCGGCCGAGCGCCTGCCCATCGAGCGCCCCGCCGCCGGTGTGCTGAAGCGCGATCCCGTGCAGGTCCCGCTCCAGACGGGCATCAAAGTGATCGACGCGCTGATACCCATCGGGCGCGGGCAGCGCGAGCTGATCGTCGGTGACCGGCAGACCGGTAAGACGGCCATCGCGGTCGACACGATCATCAACCAGAAGGGCCGCGACGTGGTGTGTATCTACTGCGCGGTGGGGCAGCGCAGCTCGGCGGTCGCGCGCGTGATCGACGAGCTGTGCCGGCACGACGCGCTGGAGTACTGCACGGTGGTGGACAGCAGCGGGGACGACCCGGCCGGGCTGCGTTTCGCCGCCCCCTACGCGGCCACGAGCATGGGCGAGCACTTCATGCAGCAGGGCCGCGACGTGCTGGTGGTCTACGACGACCTGACCCGGCACGCCCGGGCGTACCGCGAGCTGTCGCTCCTGTTGCGCCGCCCGCCGGGACGCGAGGCATACCCCGGCGACATCTTCTACATCCACTCGCGCCTGCTGGAGCGTTCCACCCACCTGAACGAGGAGCTGGGCGGCGGATCGCTTACGGCCCTGCCGATCATCGAGACCCAGGCCCAGAACATCTCGGCCTACATCCCCACGAACCTGATCTCGATCACCGACGGGCAGGTCTATCTCTCGCCGCGGCTGTTTCGCCAGGGGGTGCTGCCGGCGGTCGACGTGGGCCGGTCGGTATCGCGCGTCGGCGGCAAGGCCCAACTGCCCGCCTACCGCGCGGTGGCCGGCGACCTGCGCCTAGCCTATTCGCAGTTCGAGGAACTGGAGCGGTTCAGCCGTTACGGCACCCGTATCGACGAAGAGACGCGAAAGACCCTGGAGCACGGGCGCCGCATCCGCGAGATATTCAAGCAGTCGCAGAACGCGCCGCTGGGAGTGGCCCAGCAGATCGCCGTGCTGCTGGCCGCCGGCGAAGGGCTGCTCGACGAATTGCCCACCGAGCGGGTCGCCGACGCCGAGGCGGCCATCGTCCGCGAGGTCGACGGGCAGCTCCAGGAGTTGGCCGGTCGGATCGAGTCCGGCGAAAAGCTCAACGATGACGATCGCGACGCCTTGAAACAGGCGGCCGACGGCGCCCTGGCCGGGCTCCGGGAGGGTGGCTCGAATGGAAACGCTTGAAGCGCTCAACCACCACATCCGCTCGGTGCATGACCTGCAGTCCGTGGTCAAGACCATGAAGGGCCTGGCGGCGGTGAACATCCGGCAGTACGAACAGGCGGTCGACGCGCTGGGCGACTACAGCCGTAGCCTCGAGATGGGGCTGCAAGTCCTGCTGCACCGGGCGCCCGATGCGTTTAGGACCCCCGCGGCCGATCCGAAGGCGCGGTTGGCGGCCGTGGTCCTCGGCTCAGATCAGGGGATGTGCGGCCAGTTCAACTCGCGGATCGTGGCTTTCGCGGCTACGAAGCTCCGCAACGAGCCGGGCGGCTCCGATCCGCCGCTGATCTTCGCGGTGGGGATCCGGGCGGTCGCCGAGCTCGAGGCCACCGGCCACCGAGTGGCCGAGTCGACGATCCTGCCCGGCTCGGTCGCCGAAATCACCCGCCGGGTCCAAGATCTGCTTTGGCAAGTCAACCGCTGGCGCGAGGAGCGGGGAGTCCGTCGCGTTTCGCTCTTTCACCAGCGCCCGCGGTCCGGGGCTTCGTACGAGCCGCACTTCGAGCAGGTCGTGCCGCTCAGCGATGAGTGGCTGCGCTCGCTGTGCCGGCGGCCGTGGCCCACCAAGGTCCTGCCCAGCTTCACGATGGATTGGCCGACGCTCTTCACGTCGCTGGTCGGGCAGTACCTTTTCGCCTCCTTCTACCGGGCGCTGGCCGAGTCGTTGGCGGCCGAGAACGCCGCCCGGCTCGCGTCGATGCAGGCCGCCGAGAAGAACATCGACGAACGGCTCGACGACCTGACCGCGCAGTACCACCGCCAGCGGCAAAACGCCATCACCGCCGAGCTGCTCGACGTCACCGCGGGCTTCGAGGTCCTCGGGCACCGCAACCTGTAGACGGAGAGGCTGTTGGCGGCAAGAAGCGGATCCGGGCGTCTCAGAGGATACTGTCGGTCGACTTGGGCTGGGCCAAGACATCCCACATCTTCTCCCCTCGATCCAGATGCAATCAGATCCACCTGCCGAGGTATCGTTACGGATGCGGAACGTGCCTTGAGAAGTGGAAGGGCCGCTAGGACCCTTCCCCTTCGGCGTTCGCCAGCTTGGGCTTAAGGCACGCCCGGCCTTTTTCTCACTTTTCCTCGTGTCCCTTTTGGCGCGAAGCTACTCTTTCGCGCGTGTCCGTGCTCCCGGGCTGAGGACTTCCTGCCTCCGTGGAAGTGGCGCGCATCTCGCCCGGCGCTTGGGCGAACCAGCTCGTGACCCGATCCCAGAAACCACGGATGGTTTCGGCCGCGTCCTTGCTCGCGATCGCGCCCTGCACTCTGGTGATCTCGCCTTGCAGCTTGCGGACGTGTTCGCTTTCGCCTTTGGCGAGCAGCCCGCGATAGAGTTCGAGGTGGTTCTTGGCGAGTTGCAGGTTGGCCTTGGCGGCCTCCTCCCGGCCTTGCTCGACCATTCGCTCGGCGAGCTGCAGAGCCATCTGGGCGTTGACCAGAGGGTTCTCCTCCTTGTTGACGTCGAACGAAACGCCGTGCGACTGGGCCAGCAGGAGCTGGGCTACTGCATTCTCGACACCGTCACCCTCTTCCAGGAGCTTTAGCGCTCGGTTGAGCTTCCTTTCCACGTAATCCAGCTCGACGAGGACCGAGGTGTGAAGCAGGTCCGCATCGGCCAGACGAACGCCGGCCAATTCGGCTGCCTCCTCCTTGGCCTCGGTGATCGGCTCCACGACATTAACGGCGATCAGCTCCTCGAAGAGCGGGATCCGGTCCTCCTGCACCCGGTCGACGTCCCGGTAGACCTCCTTGCCGTCCGCATCGTGAACCACCGTGGTGACCGTCGTGGTGGGGATGCTGCTGGGCTCCGGCCACCTCCTGCTGGCCCTTCGTGCCCTGGCCCTGATCGCCGTCAACCTCATCTGCATCAACCTGGCCGGCGTGGCAACCTTCCTGGCTCAAGGGGTGCGACCGCGCACCTGGTGGGAGGAGGAGCAGGCCAAGAGAGCTACCCGTATCGCCGTTGGCGTCGGTGGTGCTGGTGCGGCGTCCCAGGGCGTCGTACGTGTAGCTGGTGGTGTGGCCCAAGGCGTCGGTCTCCGAGAGCAGGTTGCTCAGGGGATCGTAGACGTTATACGTCGCCGCCACGGCCTCGACCACCCGGACCGCGTCGGCGATCACCCGGCCGCTTGTGCTCGGCTCGACAACGAGCTGGATGGTGAGCGTGTGCGAGTCGATCGCTTCCACGCCGAGGCTCTGCCAGGAGAACTCGTCGAGCGTGGCGTCGAAGGAGAGGTCGGTCTGGTCGACCTCGACCGTTTCCAGCGGCGTGGTATCGTCGTGCAGCGTGAAGTCGACCGACAAGGTGTTGGCCTCGTCGGCGGGCCAGGTGGCGAGGACCTGGTACGGACGCACTCGTTGTCGCGGACCCGGGCGGTGCGATTGCCCTCGCCGTCGTTCGTCCGTCCGGAACTGTCCCCCAGCACACTACTATCAGCCGGGACCTCGGCCCTTAATCCCTAGTACCGGCCTGACCCCAAATCCCGTCCCCTGGGCGTCGTCGTATTGCCGGCGCCGCTTCGGGTCGCCCAGCACTTCGTATGCCTCGGCGATGAGCTTGAAGTTCTCCGCCGCTTCGTGGACGTCGGGGCAGACGTCCGGGTGCCATTGCCTGGCCAAGTTGCGGAACGCCCCCTCGATCTCCTGCGGCGTGGCCGTGCGGACCACGCCGAGGACCTCGTAGAAGTTCCGGCCTTGTTTCGGCGTCCGGGCCATGGAACGCTCGACTGATTTCGCCAAACAAGCATCATCCCCACCGACGCTGAGCAAGACAAGTGCCAATCCGCATAAGCGCTGGGCACCGCACTACGCGATCCGGCTGACGAGACGCCCGAGGCTCCTTGAAACGCGGCGAACGACGGGAACGCCAGAATGGCACATCATCGGACGCGTTACCCGCCAAAATGGCCGACGGCCTATTGCGGAACTCGCAGGCGAAATCGACTTGCGAGCCCGTCGCCTTCAATTGCGAAATCGCCGGGGAGGCGCGGTCGATGCGCCTGCGAGCGGCCGTGGCCCGTCCGTTTGGCACGGGCATTGCAGGTCCGAAGGCTCGGACAAAGTCGTTGGACTCTCATGCAACAGGAGTGCTACGATGGACATCGAGCGGCCCCCGCTGGAAGGGCAAGTGGAACCCGCACCATGGCTGGTTGCCCAACAACACGTCGACGTGCCAGCCATGGTCGACCGGATTTTGGGCGAGAAGCCCGACGCGTCCGTCGGCCAGGTCCTCCGCACGCTAGCGAAGCGGCACGTGCAGGCCAACGGGAACCTCGTAGCCCAGCAGGTTCTGCAGTCCCGCCAAAGGCGGCGGGCCGAAGCGGACCGGCCGGCAGTCGGAATAATGCTCGGCTCCGAGGAAGTCCAAAGCCCCGCGCCCGTCGGCATTGCATGATCGTCCCGGCCGACGCCCAGCTTCCGCACCGCGCGGCCACCGTCCTGGTAGACTGCGGCTCCTCGGCCACGCACCACTTGATGGCCCGGAACGGGCTTCGGCCTTCGGTCATCGTCGACCACCACTGGACGAGCCGCCGCCGCGACGGTATCCCCTTTCGCGACGTCCGGCCGCGTGCGGCGGCGTGCGGACAGCGACGTCGCCGCGGCACGCGACTCGATCACGCCGCCGCCGCGGACGATGAACGCCCCGTCCAACGTTGACAGTTCCTTGACGGTCTCTTCCAGGGCCGGATCAAGGATGTTTCGCTCGTGCTCTTCGTAGCCGCGAAAGCGGTTGATGATCAACTGCCGCGAGAGCGACCTCACGCGTTCGGAGTCGCCGACGACGAACATCGCGCCGACCGGCTTTCCCTCGCGGCCCTCGTTGCCCAGTTCCGAGGCGATGTTGACCACCCGCTCGATGACCTCCGGCCGGATATCCGCGGGCACTTGTTCGGTCTCCTTGTCCGAGGAGAACATTTCGAACTCCCGGCCGACCTCGGTGACCAGGATCGTGTCCAGGCTGCCGGTCTCCGGCATCCCGGTCAGGCACACGATGACATCGCCGTGCTTGACAATGCCGTGCGAGAGGGCCAGGAACACGGCGACTTTCAATTGCGCCATTCGGGTCAAAGGGACGTTGGGCACGCGGATGAAGTTGGTTCCCCGGGCTTCCTGTTCCTCCTCCTCGGCCACCGTCTTCGTCAAGTAGTACGCCTTCGGTCCGATTTCTTCGTCCAACGGAAGCGTCTGTCCCTCGAGGGCGTCGACGTAAACGAACACGGCGGCCGCTCCACAGTCCTCGGCGATCGCGTTGACGTGGCCGAGCAGGCTCCGGGTGATCCGGGCGGCCGACCCCTGGCGCATGGCCACGGCCCGTTCTGGTAGCTCAGGAAGGCGGTTGTGGGTTTCGGCGTTCATCGTGCCCGCTCCGGTCGCGCCGAGTCGACGACTTTCGCCGGCTCGGGTCGCACGGCCAGCGGCCGGTCGATACCCTGGCCGTAGAAGCGAAGGACCTCCGACATGCTGGTCACCCCTGCCGACGCCTTTTCCAGGGCGTCGGCCACCAGCGGGCGCGATCCGGAGGCCAGCAGCCGCTCCCGGATCTCCTGCTGACGGCGTCCGGCGGCCAGCCAATTCCCCAACTCGTCGTCGACAGGCGCGACCTGGAAGACGCCGGTGCGTCCGTGATACCCGTAGCCGAAGCACTCAGGGCATCCCACCGCATCTTGTACGTGCTCCGGGGGCGCGAGCCCAACTTGCTCGAACAACGCCATCTCGTGGGCCGCAAGCGCCCTGGGCCGCGCGCACGCGCGGCAGACCCTGCGAATCAAGTCCTGGGCGATCACCAGGCGAAGGGCCCCTCCGAGTACGTAATAGGGCACGGAGAGGTAGTGCATCCCTTCGATGGCGGCCGCGGCGTCGCGGGCGTGGACCGTGGCCAGCACCAGCCGCCCCGCCAACGCGGCCCGGGTTGCGAACCGGGCTGTGCGGTTGCCCTCGGCGTCATACGTGTAGGTGTAGGTCCCGTCGAACGTCATCCGGTTGTGGTCGCCAATGGCGTAGGTGGCGCCGTTGGCCTCTTCGCGGTTGCCGTTGGCGTCATAGTCATACGTCTCGTCGTCCTGCCAGTCGCCCACGTAGTCGGCGCCGACCACCTGCCCGCGCGAGTCGTAGGAGTAATCGACGGTGCCATCGTTCGACGTCTGCTGCACCAGGCGCCCGCCGGCGTCGAAGGTCCAGGTGTAGTCATTGAGCGGCGTGCCCGGGGTCTGGTAGTGTGTCAAGGCCGTGAGCCGCTCCTGGCCGTCGTACGTGTAGTCGGTCGTGGCCACCAGGTCCGACGTGCCGGTCGAGGCGTAGCGCGTGATCAGGTCGAAGCGGCTGGTGTCGGTGTAGTCGAAGTGGACGTGCTTCGGCGCCACGCCGGGGCCCGACTGGGTGACGTCGGTCGTGCGCAAGAGCCCGTCGTAGCCGTAGGTGTTCGTGAAGTCGGCCGTCCCGCCGACGGTGGCCGAAAGCGACGTGCGCAGCCCGTCCAGGCGCGTCCCGTAGCCGGTCGTCAGATCCACCGCGGGCAGGCCCGGGTTGCGGACCTCTTCGAGCGTGAGCCGGTCCAGGGCGTCGTGGTGGTAGGTGTAGTGCGAGAAGTCGTCGGCCGCGTCGACCAGCCGGTGCAGCACGTCGTAGGTGTAGGTGACCGTGTTCTCCAACGAGCCGCCGTCGCCGTGCCAATACTCGTGCCGCAGCCTGTGCAGCTCGTCGTAATCGAAGGTCCGGTCCCACCCGCGCCGGTCGATCACCTTGGTGCGAAGACCCTCGACCTCGTACTGGTAGGCGCGGCTTTGCTCCACGACCTCGTCGAAGTACTGCGTCTCCTTGACGAGCCGGTTCATGTCGTTGTAGACGAACTCGGTGACGTTGCCCTCGGGTTCGGCGTCGGTCACCCGGATCAGCCGCCCCAGCGTGTCGAAGTCGTAGGTGACCGTGTCGCCGTTGGCGTCGGTGGTGCTGGTGCGGCGTCCCAGGGCATCGTACGTGTAGCTGGTGCTGTGGCCCAAGGCGTCGGTCTCCGAGAGCCACTCCTCGCCGGTCATGCGGTAGTGGCCCTGCCTGCGCCAATCATCGGAGCCCGCCACTCCCGCGCGCCGACCGCGGCCGTCCCCCGGTTTCCGCTCCCGCCTGCCCTGGGACGCACTCATTCGCGCGCCGGTGACGAGCCCGCGGGGCTATGAAACCACCTCTGCCGGCCCTTCGTGAACCCCACAGTGCTACGGCATCACTTTCGATGGACCAGCACGCCACGGTCAAGAGTACGCCGGGTGTCTGCGCGGCTTCGAGTACTTTGACCCAACGCCATTCGACATATCACCACGCTATGGGCTGACACGCACACTGAAGACGAGGGAGTCAAAATCCGGAGGTGTTGCCATGCCGTGGCTGCAATGGTAGATGCGTTCGCTTTCGGAGACTTGGTCTATCCAGAAGCCGGCGTTCTCCGTCCACTTCTCTTGAACGATCTGCCCGCCGGGGTACTTCATCTTGTAGACGTTCCAGACCCAGAGCCGTCCGTCACGACTAAGAAACGGGTACTCAACAACGTCCAAGTATCGTTCATCCTTCCACGTTCTCAAGACCGGCACGTGCTCGCCCTCTGCCAATTCCAGCCAGCCATCGACCTTGATGTCAAAGCCTTGTTCGATGTCCCCTTTCGCAGAAAGAAACTCCGCACGCACGGTGCCCTTTTCGGGGACCGTCCACACGTCCGATGTCCAAACGCGAAGGCCGTTCCAAAGAATGAATCGTGGGCGGGTTCGCTTATCAGGAAACCGTGTAGCATGGTCGTTCATGGCGTACTGGATCGTCAGGCCCGAATCGGCATAGTCTCGAACGTCGGGGTTAGTCATCGGAAAGCCCTCACCGCTTCTTCAAGTGGCGATGCCGATCAGTCGCCGCATGTTCGGGGGGCCATTTGGGGACAACCTCTGTGCCGCCGTCGCGAAGTGCAGTCGGTTCATGAGAAAGCTCCATCGTTTCCCATTCCCCAAACTCGTTCTGCCTTCGGGGCCCGCGCCAGCCACGTGCTCTGATCTCCGCGCGTTGCGCGGCCGTTAATGGGGAATTGGGGTCTTGCGCCAACCTTTTCCAATCTGCCCGCCGTTGTGCATCCGTGTATACGTACGGTGAGGGTGGGTTGTCGGGGTCGGAAACGAATCTACCCGACTTGGGGTCACGCAAGCGCGGACAATCCGTATTATGCACCAGCACCGGCGGTGCGCGGGCACCCTCTGCTGACACGAAACAGGTGTGCGTGTCTGCAACCTCGAAGTTGTATACTGGGATTCCTTCCGGGTAAGGCTCGTAGCGCGTGGATACGACTGTGGCCGCCCCTCCGTCACTTTGGACGATTTGCTGCCCGGCCTTCAACTGAGCGGCCACCACCCAGCCGCGGTCACGGACCCAGAACGGGTGCCTATCGGTCGTCTTGATTTGCTGAAGTTCTCCGTCTCTATCCGAGCGAAGACATACGACTCGCAGATGGTCCGACATGCGGCGCACTGTTCGCAGGACCACCTTGGGGACGAACTCGCCGGTGCGATGGTCACGCGACAAGACATGCTCGCCCGCCACGATGTCTTCTATGTTCTTTGTCGCAACGCTCGATTCCGAGCGCACGATGTCGCGGGCCTCCATCCCAGCGGGCGCTGGCGGCTCACGTACTGCTACGGCAGCGAGAGCCAACGCCGCCGCGACCGCATACATCATTACTGCGGTCCAGTCGACCCCCGACCTCTTCTGCCACCGCCGCGCGCTGCGAAATGGCTTGTGGAACATGGGACTATCTCCTTTCCTGAGTACAGATTCTATCACGTTCCCTAATAGTGAATCAACAGCGCCGAGTTCACCGCATCGGCAACCTCTGACGCTGCCCCCTGTCCAGCGCTAGTGCTTCAACGTCCCCGTCGCCAGCGAACCCGGCGAAGACGGAATCCCTGGCATGAATAGCCTGCGATTCACGCATGCGGCGCTTTCTCCGAAAACGCCGCATCTCGGCCAGTACCACCAATCCGCTTGCGGTTATCAGCAATTGGGTCGTGCCGAGTGCCGAATCGGTACGGTAGGTGTAGGTCGCAGTATGCACCGACGAACCCTCCGCCCCTGAAACCGGCAACGCGACCTGCGTGCCGCCCACGAAGCATTTTCCTACCAACTGCATGGCCCGACGCAGCATGAGAGCACTATAGATCGCCATCCCTATTTGTATCTGGTCTTCGCTTGCGCCAGCTTGTCGTGCAATCGCTGTAAAGCCGGTAACGGCCGCATACGAGCCCGCGAGTTCGACGGAATACTGCGCGCTTCGTTTCAGGACGTATTTCAGGCCTGCCCGACCGCCTCCACCGCCTCGTTGACGTCGGCTCCGCCGTATTGAACGCTCCCAAGCTGAATCGGAAAGTCCCTCCGCGCTGCACGGTTTTCAACGCCCGGTGCATTGACGGTGCACAATGAATCGCGGCGCGGACCTCCGAGCCGCTAGGCCAGAGGCTGACGTACTGATTGTAGGTGCCGCTCATTAGCATGGCGTGGCCCGGCCGCGGTAAACGAACGCCGGGCGGCGGCCGCGCGGCTAGGTCCGACCGGAATCGGCAGGCCCTCCGGCTGGGACGGCTCGCGGACGATCGGCAGTGTGGCACCGGTGATCTGCTCGACATGATACTCAAGCTCGAAGGCCGCCAATTGGGCCGCGGGGCTGGGCTGTTCGGCCGCCACGATCGTCGCGGCCGGCTGGCCGTCGGCGACCAGTTCGGTCCGCTCCTCGGCCCACGCTTGAGCGGACGACAGTCGCAGCAAGACGAGCACCGCAGTGGTGGTCGCAGAACCTCGACATACAGTGGTCATGGTGGCTTTTCGGGGGGAGCCGGTGGCGGGAAGAACTGATGGACGGGAACACGGCGAACCAGCCAGTAGCCAACGCTGTTAAACGATAATCCCCGGTTGGTTGAGCCTCAAGTCGGTCCACGCCAGACTCCCCGATGCTATTGCTGACACGCTGGCCATTCTTGCATTGGGCACCCCGGCCACTCTTGCCGGCCGCAGAGATCCATCGAGAAGGGGGAGTCCTCGTCCCAGGAAAGGATGATGGACTCCTCGAGCCGGAGCCCGGAAAGCCACAGACCGTTCAGGTAGTAGATCCAGGCGTGGGAGTCGCGGGGGCGGACGACGGGGACCTGGGCGAGCATCCGCTTCAACTCCTCGGCGGTGATGGGGCGCCCCCGCATGAGGGTTCGCCCCTTCGCCCGCTTTGGCATGTGGAACGCCGGCACCTTGGGGAGCATGCCCGTGGAGACCGCCCAACTGAGCGCCGCCTGCAGGTGCCGGCGGTGCGTGGCGATGGTCGTCTCCTTCATCGGCCCAGAATTGGCACCGTGCACCGACTGAGCGCCAGATGGCCGCCCGGGCGGTGATGGAATCGACGCAGGCGAAAACGGCGTCACCGACCCGCAGCTTCGGCCGGTATCGGTCGCAAATGAGAACGGGAGCCCCTCATTGCGCGCAAAGCGGGCGCGTACCGCATCCAGGCTCGCCATGGAACCGCCTTGAAGTTGACGGCGATTCCGGCCGCCTGAGCAGAACGCGATGCAGGCGGATCCCCTTCTTAGGCGGAAACGCCTGGGTGCCCTTCCATTCTCTCGGTCGAAATGGCTGCTTTGCCGGGGTTTGTCTGGTTGGTCATCGTGACCAACCGCTGCTATCTATACGCAAGTACACCACGGGCATGTTTGGTCGCTCGGCTTCAAAAAGCGTCGGAAAACCGCAATCGTGGACGGAGCGGTGTCAAGATAGGCAGTCTGGCGAAGTGGCGGCCAGGCAGTCGCCTAAGCTAGCGCCATTCGTCTGCGCCACCTCCGCGCTTTGCGCCCGGTCCAAGACTGCGGTCGGTGGGGCGGACCCCGCGCGCACGGGCTCGCTCGACTGGGGGGCAAATTCGCCCTTGCGGATGCGCAGAAACAGCTTAGGAAACCAGCAGTCGTTGCCAGGCGCGCTCATGCAGAGTAACCTTGGAGAGGGGAGAGTTGTTGGCGTCTTTGCTTGTCTGGCAAAGTGTGACCAACCGAATTGGCGAGAAGGACGGACTATGGACAGAAGAAGGCAAGCCAAGTACGAGGCGCGCGCCGTAATCGTCAAAGCGCTGGCGCATCCTTCTCGGTTGCTGATCGTGGACGAGTTGACTGAACACGGTCAGCGCTGCGTTCACGAATTGACCGAGTTAGTCGGCAGCGACTTGTCGACCGTGTCCCGGCACTTATCGGTCTTGAGGAACGCGGGGATTCTGGAGAGCGAGAAACGGGGCACTACGGTGTACTACCGGCTGCGGGTTAAGTGCATCCGGAAGTTCTTTGAGTGCGTGGAGTCCGTGCTGCGGGCCGGCGCCAGAGAGCGTCAGGAGGTCCTGCTGTGAGGGGATCGCCTCTGGGCGGCTCCTCCCTTTTTTATATACTTCTTGCGTATCTTGCCAAATAGACAGGTAAGGTCGGGAGGCGGTAATCATGTGGGTCTCAGTGAAGACCGGCAGGTTTGGGCACGCCAGAGCCGGCCTTGTTGTGGCCCTCGTGCTCTGCGGTTTGACGGCGTGCAGCCATGCAAAGGCTGACGGGGGCGAAGCCGACCCGGCACCCGTCCGCAGGCAAGCGTCGCCGTGGGGAGTTTGCCCGCCGTTCCACTTGCGGGATGAAGAAGGGAACGTCATCAATCCCGTGGCCGGCGAAAACGCCGACAAACCCTATTCGCCCAAGCAAACGTGCGGCCGGTGCCACGACTACGGCAAGATCACCCGGGGCTACCACTTCATGCAGGGCAAGGGTGAAGATGCTACCCCCGACCAGAAGGCGCGATGCCTGTGGGCGTCGACGCCGGGCAACTACGGCGGCACCTGGTGCTCTCCGGCCCCGCTCTACAGGTATTTGTCGCCGAAAAAGAACGGGTCGCCGGCTACAATGGACATGACCTCGTTCACATTTTTCACCTCGCCGTGCGGAGCCTGTCATCCCGGCGGCGGATCGGGCGAGTTCGATCGGGAGGGTAAGCGATACGATCTGTGGATGTCCGATCCGGCGAGCGGGCTTTCTTCCGGCGGAGACAACGGCTTCGATGGAGATTACTACAAAGCCCGATGGAGCGAAACAGGTGTGCTGGAAGCCGACTGCCTGCTGTGTCACATGCCCGAATACAGCCTCTCGGAGCGCAAGAGGCAGCTCGGGGCGTGGAACTTTCGCTGGGCGGCCACTGCGGGGGCTGGTTTCGGAAAGGTGATCGGATCGGTCTCGGGGAATCAGCCCGTCGAAGTGGCATACGACGAGGACCACTTCAACGAAGACGGAACGGTGGAGCCGCACATTGTCCGCGAGCCCCGCAACGAGGTCTGCCTGAATTGCCACGCCAAGCCCGGATGGAAAAAACGGGGCGCGAACTTCCGCGCGCGCACCGACGTGCACCTGCGCGCGGGGCTGAAGTGCGTCGACTGCCATCCGGCGGGCAGTTCCGCGACCGACCCCCGCATCGCCGGTCGCGAGGAACATCAGATTGGCAAGGGCGACGACCCCGGCGGACACGTGCGGGACGACTTGGACGACACCTGTGTCTCGTGCGCCGAGTGTCACGACACCGGGCGTCTGGGGGCCCCGATCGCCAAGCACCGTTGGCTGCCCCCGCTACACTTGGACGAAATCGCTTGCCAGACGTGCCACATTCCCGAGCGTTCGGTCAAGGCCGCGCTTGTCCAAGCGGGCGACGTGTTCAACCCGGGTACGAAGATCCCCACCAAGGGCAAACATCTGTGGACGTTCTACGGGCCGGACGGGACGTACTGGAACCATTACGGCGACCTGGAGATGATGGGCTACGACGATAAGCCCACCGACCGTTTCCGTCCGGCTCTCGCCCGCTACCAAGGTAAGATCTATCCCGTCAACCGGATTCACAGCGCGTGGCCCGGAATCCGAGTGGAAGGAGAAACGGCGCTCATGCAGCCCAAGATGGGCGATATCTACAAGATGTGGACGGCGCACAAGGCCGACGCCACAGAGTATCCGGATCTGTCCAGGATCGCCGACGACAACGGCGACGGGGTGCCCGAAGTCAACCGCCGGGAAGAAATCGATGCGCTGATTCAGTCAATTGCCCGAGTGCTGGCGGATACGAACTATCACATGGAAGGCAAACAAGTGGTATGGGTGATGGACGACCGCGTGTACACTTCCGGCACAGAGTTCCTCACCTTGGACATGCACCCGTGGGAGGCGTCTCCCTACGCCAACGTACACAAGTACAACCACGACGTGTTACCCGCCAATGCGGCCCTCGGTGTAAATGGCTGCACCGATTGTCATCACCCAGACTCGGACTTCTTCTTTGCCAGCAACGTGAAGTACCTTTTCGACGAGAATGCCCAGCCGATCATGCAGACACAACATCAACTCTTCGGACTGTCGCTGCCTGCGGTGAAGATAGGTGCGTGGCGGGAAGCCTACTTGAAGCCCATCACCTATGGGATGATCATCCTCCTGGCTCTCGGGCTCGTGGCCTTGGTGGGCGGCGCGGCACTTAGGTGGGTATTTAGGCCTCGACCGGTTCCGGGTGCGATGAGGCTGCTGCCTCCGGTCGCTGCTATGCTTGCTGGCGTCGCTGCCGCGATGCTGCTCCGGCAACCTCGACTCATGGAGTACGTGCTTCCCACGAGATTCTGGCTGGACAGCAACCATTTCCTGATTGCGGTCGCCGTCCTGATTGCCGGACTCGTCGCCTTACTGTGGGAACTGAAAGGCCGTGTGTCCGAGGATTCCTCAAGGCGGTCGTGGTTGGGCTCGCTGGCGGGCGGTGAGCTATTGATCTCGCTGGTGTTGGCTTGTGTGACGGGGGTGTTGATCTGTCTCAAGCTGCCAGGGCTTGACCAAGTGACTCGCTACTCTTACAGCATCTTCGATTTGGCCGTCGCTCTTGCGGTTCTGGGGACGATTGTCTGCGTGTCGCGACACGCGGGCCGAATGTCCCTCCGCTGAGGCGCCGAAGGACGACCGTGAATAGCCAAGGGGACGTTCACTATCAGCGACCGAGGGGAATACGCAGCCCCGGCCGAAAGCGGGATCTCATGGCGTGCCGATGCCATACTGGCGCATCTTTCGCCAAAGAGTCGATCGGTGCATTCCGAGCTCGCGCGCCGTCTCGCTACGATTCCCATGGTTGCGGGCGAGGCATTCTCGAATCACCGCTTCGGGTGAAGATCCGCCGAACGGAGCGGTCAGCTTCCCCTCGTCGCGTGCTCCCGCCACGATCCGTTCGGGCAGGTGCTCGACCTCGATCACGTTGCCGCGGCAGAGGACGAAGGCGTGCTCGATGGCGTTCTCCAATTCGCGGACGTTGCCCGGCCAGCAGTATCGGCGCAGCAGTGCCATGACGTCGTCGGAGACCCGCTCGATGGGCTTCCGGCGCTTCCCGCGAAACTGTTCGATGAAGTGATTCACGAGCCGGGGGAGGTCTTCCAGCCTCTCGCGCAGGGGCGGGATCCCGATGTTCACGACGTTGACGCGGTAGTAGAGGTCTTCGCGAAACCCGCCCTCCCGCACCATGGATTCGATGTCACGGTTCGTCGAGGTAACGATACGGGCGTCCGTGTGAAGTGCCTTGGTGGAGCCCAGCGGCTGGAACTCGCCGCCTTGCAACACGCGGAGCAGCTTGACCTGCAGGGCCGGCGGCATTTCAGCGATCTCGTCCAAAAGAATCGTACCCCCGGAGGCCACCTGGAACTGGCCCGGCTTGTCGCGTTTGGCGTCGGTGAAGGCCCCCTTGACGTAGCCGAACAGTTCCGACTCCAGGAGCGTCTCGGGCAGGGCCGCGCAGTTGACGCGGACGTACGGCCCGTGGCGCCGCGGACTGAGGTTGTGGATCGCCTGGGCGATCAGCTCCTTGCCGGAGCCGCTGGGACCGTGGATTAACACGTTGCACTCCGCGGCGGCCACTTCGGGCAACAGGGCCAGCATTCGCTGCATCCGCCCGTTACTGCTGCGCAGGTTGGCGAAGGCGTCCATCTGGCTGAGGCGCTGGCGCAGCTCCTCCTCGACGGACAAGTCGCGAAAGAATTCCACAGCCCCGACGACCTCGCCGTCCTTGTCGCGGAGGATCGTCGTGCTGACGCTGATCGGCAACGGGCGGCCGTTGCGCGTAATAATTGTAACGCGGGCGTTCGAGACGGGTTTTCCGTCCGCCAGCGTGTGGCGCAGGGCGCAGCGCGACTGGCAGATCTCGGTACGGAAAATGTCGAAGCAATACCGGCCCACCGCCTGCTCCCGAGTGAAGCCCGTGATTTGCTCGGCGGCCCGGTTGAACGCGGTGATGCGGCAGTCGGGATCGGTAGTAAAAACACCCTCACCGATACTGTCGAAGATGATGGCCGCGATCTCGCGGGTGGTCGCTTCCATGGGATCGGTCGTCCGCGGGAAAAAGGGGACGGGGCTAATTTGCCGGAACGGCCCGAAGGGTGCTTCACACAAATTAGCCCCGTCCCCTTTTTCCTCCCCAAGACGGAGGGCGGCTCGGCCCCCGCACGCCCGGCCGGAGGCGGCCGCCACAAGAGGGGCCCCTCGTCGCGCGAGGGCCCCATTTCCTTTCATTTTAGGGCAACCGGCGCTACGCGGCCAGGGCGACATGGGGCCTGCCGCCGCGCCGGGGCGTTTCAGACTTCCGAAGTCTGGGAGACTTCGGAAGTCTGGCGGGTCTTCCTGGCGTCCCGCGTTCGCGGCGCCGTCTGCCGGGACGGCCGATTTGCCTGCCCGGTTCATCCCCCCGCCCCCACTTCCTCAGGGGCCTCGAGCGGCTTCCAGCCGCCCTCCGGGAGCCCCAGGCGCCAGCTCACCAGCCGGGCCGGCGGATTGAGCCAAAGCTGGTCCGGCCGGTCAGGCCCGACGAGCACCAGCGGGCCGTTGAACCGGTACGCGAATGCCTCGATCGTGTCGTCGCCGAACATCGAGCCGTAGCCGAGATAGCCCAGCACCATGAGCTGATACTCCCGGCGGAACAGGCAGCGGCGCAGTTCCGTGTCGATCAGGTCCTCGCAGACGCGGAACCCGACCTCCTCGAAATCCCCCAGCTTCTCGTCGTAGTACTCCCGAACCCGGCGGTCCAGCGCGACCAGCTCGTCCTCATCCCAATCGCCGGTTCGCGAGCCCGAGGCCGACCAGTCGAGACGCGGGAAGTAGAAGATGTTCAGCCGGTGTCCCAGGCGCGTGGCCTGGGACAGGGCGAACTCGAACGCCCAGTCTCCCTGAAGGGAGAAGTGGGCACAGAATCCGATGTCCTTTATGGCGATACTGGTCACGTTGGAACTCCTTGCCATGCTGGTTGAATGGGCGGGGCCTTGGCCGGGCGCGGCCCGGCGGCAAGCTCCGCCAAGTAGTAATTCGAGTACAGGGCGCCTACGGGGTTGTTCGCCAGCGACCGGTCTTTGACGAACAGCGTCGTCACCGGGGCATCGCTGTGCCGGGCGAACACGAGGTCACAGCCGATGCACAGCCCGACGATCGCGTTGATTTCGGTGCCGCGGCGGTTCAGCTCTGCGGCCTGCCCGGCGGGGTTGCAGGCAATGTGGCAGGGGCGCGACGGGACCTCCTCCTCGGCGATCCGCCGCCCGCCGATCTTGCAGCAGACCGGCGTGACGCGCAGGAAGCGCCGCAACAGGTGCGCGAGTATCTGGGTTTCCCGGTACAGCTCAACGCAGAAGGCGACGCCCACGTGCCCGTAGCCCATGCCGTGGCAGAAGTGGACAAACTCCGCCACGCGGCACAGCTTGCGCTCGGTCTCGCAGGCGATGTCGGTGGCCACTTCCAGCAGCCCTTCCTCGCCGGGCCGGGGGGCGGCACAGTGCAGCTCCGGAACCAGGCCCGGGCAGGGCTGGCCGCTTAAGCACACCCGGTCGCGGCAGCGCAGGCAGTCGATGGTCTCGTTCTCGGCCCCCGAGGAGGTCCCGCCGTACGTGCCGTAGCCGGCCCGCAGCTCGCCGCTTGCCAGGAGAGCCAAGATATCATCGATCTCCCCGGCCACGTCCGAGATGATTTGGATGCCGAGGTCCTCGCCCTCCTGCAGGAAATCGGCATCCGCCGCGCCGCACACGAAGACCTCTACGCCCAGGGCGGTCAGCCGGTCGAGCCACTGGACGTCGCTGCCGGGCTCGGTATTGACAATCCGCTGACGGGTCGCTTGGCCGTCTTCGACGTCGACCACGAGCATGGCGCGCGAGTAGCCGAATCGTGGCGACACGCGGTTCCCGTAGAGTGGTATGGCTGCTATCATGGCGAACTCTCATCGACACGGCCCATGCAACTGGCGAGCCATATCCGGTGGCGCCGCCGAATCGGGGTAAGAAACGCCCTAGGAGTGGTCGTAGCGTGTTGCATCCGGCGTTGCATGCAACGTTGCGTTGCATCTTCTGCAACAGATCGCGGCCCCTGCGATTCCCCTAGCTGAAATCGTTGGTCGGATTGCCCAACCCGTCCAAGACACGTGGCAGGTCACGCACCGCCAATGGGCAATCGCGCATCGCACTGCGCGTGGGGTCCGCAACTGGTCATGGTAAGCGGGTTTGGGCACGCAAGGCACGGATTGGGCAATCCGTCCTGTGATCCACCCTCCGCGTTAGGGCCGGAAACGCCCGGCACGCTTCTTGCATACCTCTCGCCAGCGAAGCGGCGTGGGTGCCGCTGCGAGGAGGCCCGCCGCCAAGTGGGGCGATGAAGGTATGCGCTTTAGGCCGGGGCAAACCGTGAATGATAAACAGCCGAATGTGGTCGTGGTCGGAGGCGGGATCGCCGGCATGACCGTCGCCCGGGCTGCCGCCGAGCTGGGCATCGGCGTCACGCTGGTCGAGCGGGCGTCCCGGTTGGGAGGTCACGCAGCCGACTGGGCGTGCATGGCGACCGACGAATGTGCCCGGTGCTCGGCGTGCCTCGTCCAGGACTTGATCCACCAAGTCTCGGGCCATCCGCGAATCGAGGTCCTGCTGGGCGCACGCCTTGATGAGTGTGAAGGCGAGGCCGGCGCCTTCCGCTTATCGTTCCGGCCCGAGCCGGGCTCCGACACCCCCCCTCCGCCGTGGCAGGAACGAATGCTCAGCCGGCGCCGCACTGTCCCGTGCGGGGCCGTGGTGCTGGCCACGGGCTTCGAGCCTTACGACCCGGCCGGCGTGCCGTTGCTCGGCTACGGACACTTCGACGGGGTGGTCACCACCGCGGACCTGGACCGCCTCCTGCGAGAGGACGACCTGGGAGAGTTCGCGCCCGACGGCGACGCTCCGCTCCGTGTGGCCTTCATTCAGTGCGTCGGCTCGCGCGACCGGAAGTCGGGGCGGGAGTACTGCTCGCAGTTCTGCTGCCGCACGACGATCCGCCTGGTTGGGCGGCTCCGCTACCTGCGTCCGGCCGTGGAGGCCACGGTGTTCTACATCGATCTGCAAATCATGAGCAAGGAGTTTGGGGCGTTCTACGACCGCGTGAGTGACGAGGTCCGCTTCATTCAGGGCGTACCCGCCGAGGTCTGCCCCGGCGAGGCCCGGGGGACGCTGCGGGTCTACAGCATCCCGCCAGGGGCCGATCGGACCGAACCGTTCGAGTTCGACCGCGTGGTGCTGGCCATCGGTCTGGCGCCCACCGGTTCGCACCGCGCCCTGGCCGAGGTGATGGGCCTGGAGCTGAACGAGTTCGGTTACTTTGCCGGGGCCAGGTTCGGCACGCCGCTCGAAGCGTCCCGGCCCGGGGTCTTCCTCGCGGGTGCGTGCGGCGGTCCCGCCGACATTCAGGGATCACGCAAGCAGGCCATGGCCGTGGCCGGACTGTTACCGCAGCGGATCCGCGAGGGTAGCCCGCGCGAAACCAGAAGCCGACTTCCCCTGGTAAGCGGCTTGCATAGGAACCACGTGAGCGGATAGCCATGGCACCCAAGACACGCATCGGAGTCCTGATAGAAACGGGTGATCCCGTCATCACCGAGCGTCTCCTACCGGAGGGGGTTGAAACGCACTTGGACGGTTGGGATGACGTGGTCGTGTTTCGGGCGACGTCCTGGACCTCTGTGGATGCACCGGCGCAAATCGAAGAGCTGTGCCGGGAGACGGGCCTCAGCCACGTGGTGATCTGCGGCCCGTCGACGGGAGCCGACTTCGTTCCGGAGTGGATCGAGGCCGAGGACAGGCAGCCCTGGGTGCCGGTTACCTGGGCCCCGATTCGTGAGCACTACTCTTGGACGGAGAAGGACAGCGAGGCCCGAACGGCCAAAACACGGCGTCTCGTCGAAATGGCCGTGGCCCGGACCCGCGGTGCCCTGCCGTGTACGCTCACGAACGTCGCGGCGGAGCGCCGCGTCGCCGTGGCCGGGAACAACCACGCGGCGTTCCAGATGGCTTCCGCGCTGCTCGACGCCGGCTTCCCCGTCATCTTGATTCAAACGGGGGCCGCCGACGGATGTTTCTACGGCATAGATCAGGAACTGGTCGAGCGTGTTACTTCCCATGCCAAGGTGCGCGTCGTGCCCGAGGTGTCCATTGACCAGGTGGAGGGCCACCTCGGACACTTCCGGCTTCGGGTGCGATCGCCGGAGGGACGCTCGTTTTTGCGCGCCGGGGCTCTCGTCGTGGCCGTCGACGCCGAGATGCGCCCGCTTCGCGTCGACGAGCTGCCCGCCGCGCCGGCCTGCGTCCTGAGCCTCCGGCAGTACGGCGAAGCCATCGCGGCCGGGGAACTCGACGGCACGGCCGCCTGCGTCTGGCTCGACCGTAACGGACTCGACCGGCGGTGTGCGGGCCAGGCCGCACTGAGTTCGGCCCTGGAGCACGCCCGCCGGGGTGGAAGACCCACCCTGCTGTTTCGTCAGATCCCCGTCTACGGCCACAGCGGGCAGCTCCTCTACGACGACGCCCGGGCGGCCGGCGTGGGCGTCATCCGGTACGACACCGCCCCCCGGTTCAGCCAGGCAAACGGCGCGTTGCGGGTGGCCGTCAGCGACACGGTGCTGCCCGAGGAGGTGCTCGAGTTCGCCGTGGACCGGTTGGTCGTGCCCGCGCTGGTGCGACCCTCCGACTCCCACGCCCGGCTCGCCGCCCTGCTGCGCCAGCCGCTCGACGTGCAGGGGTACCTGCAGCCCGGCAACGTCCGGCACCGGCCGGTGGGCTCGGCACGGCGGGGCGTCTACTTCATCGGCGGTTGCCACGATCAATGCGATCCCGACGAGGCCGGACTGGAAGCACAGGCCGTGCTCGCCGATCTCATGGCGGTGCTCCCCGAGGGGCCGATTCGGGTTCCTGCTGAGAAGGTGGCAGTGGACAAGGACAAGTGCGCCGCCTGTCTGACGTGCTACCGGGCGTGTCCGCACGGGGCGATCCAACCCAACGAGTCGCAACACTGCATGGACGTGCTGGACCCGGCCTGCTGGCAGTGCGGGATCTGTGCGGCGGTGTGTCCTAGCCGGGCCCTCGAACACGGCAGCCTCCGCTTCGACGCGGTACACGAGACGCTCCGGGTGGCCGCCCGCGAGATGCTGGGCAGCCGGCCGATCATCGCCTTCGCCTGCCGGCAATCCGCGGTCCCGGCCGCCGACGCCGCGGGCCACACCGGGCTGGCGCTGCCCACCGATGTCTTACTGATCGATGTTCCCTGCGCGGGCCTGGTGGATGAGCGAATCGTCCTGGACGCCCTGGAGCAGGGCGCACGCGGGGTCCTGGTCCTCGGCTGCCACCACGGCAACTGCCGGTCGCTGTGGGGTTCGGACCTTAGCGGTAAGAGGGTCCAGAAGGTCCGCGGGGCGCTGGGGGCCATCGGCGTGGACGGCGAGCGGGTTCGCTTCCACAACGTGGCGGCCAACGAACCCCATCGGCTCGCACACCTGTTGGCCGACGCAGCGGCGAACATGCCCGCCGGCTGGATCGGAGAACAAACGTCACCGGAGATGGAGCCATGTCCAGCGTGAGTCAAGTAGTCAACCTCGACGAGATCGGCAAAACGCCACTGCGCCGTGCCGTGCTCGAGGAGAGCAGTTGGCAGGCGGACCTGAACTACTGCATGACCTGCGGCAAGTGCTTGAGTGTCTGCCCGCTGCACGGCTATTCGGAGTGGGACCCCCGGCGCATGGTCCGGATGGTGCTGTTGGGGATGGAGCAGGAGGTGATCGACAGCGACTTCATCTTCCAGTGTACGGGCTGTGAGCGATGCTCGCTGGTCTGCCCGATGGGGGTGAGAATAACCAACCTGGTGACCCGGGCACGGTCCATGCTCCCGCGCGACCAGGTGCCCGGCGGCAGCCAGCAGACCGCCGATCTGCACCGGACCAAAGGCAACAACATGCAGATCCCCACGGACGAGTGGATCGAGACGCTCGACTGGATGAAAGAAGAGGTCCAGGACGAAGTGCCCGACCTGGACTTCCCCATCGATCAGGAGGGGGCCGACTACTTCATCACCATCAACTCGAAGCTGCCGCAGTATTACCCCATGGAGCTGCAGTGCATTTACAAGGTGTTCCACGCCGCCGGGGTAAGCTGGACCATGCCGTCCGTCTGGTGGGAGGGGACCAACTACGCCATGTTCTCCGGCGACCTGGACACGTGGGAGTACACCTTGCGGCAGCAGGTTAAGCGCGTCGAGGAGCTAGGGTGCAAGTGCGTGGCCTACACCGAGTGCGGCCACGGCTACTACGCCACGCTGGCCGGCTACCGGAAGTTCGGCATCAAGCCCGGGTTCGAGGTGGTCCATAAAGCGAACCTCTACGCCCGGTGGATGCGAGAAGGCCGGTTCAAGCTCGACCCCTCACGCAACCCCCAACGGGTCACCCTGCACGACCCCTGCAACGCCGGGCGCAAGGCCCTGCTCGACGGGTTCCCCGACGTGCTGGACGACACCCGCTACGTCCTCGAGCGGGTATGCCCCAACTTCGTCGAGTCGTGGCCCAATCGTGAGTACAACTACTGCTGCTCCGGTGGCGGCGGGGCCCTGATCTCGGGCTTCGCCAAGGCGCGGTTCCACTACGGCCAGGTCAAGGTCGAGCAGATCGACGCCACAGGGGCCGACCTGGTGTGTACGCCGTGCGTGAACTGCTTCGACGCCATCGACGAGCTGGCCAAGCACTACAAGCGTCCCTGGAAAGCAATCCACCTCTGGTCCTTGCTGGCCAACGCCCTGGTGTTCGACGACGTGTAAACCCGCAGAGGCGCGGCCCGCGCGGCTGACTCATCTCGGCGGCACGAGGTGCCAACATGAGCGTTCTCGAACTCAAAGACGGCAGCGTCGAACTGGACGAGGCGGGATGCCTCAAGGACTTCAACCAATGGTCAGAGGACGTGGCTCGGGCCCTGGCCGAACGCGACGGGATCGAGCTCGGCGAAGAGCACCTGAAGGTGATCCGGACGGTCCGGGACTACTACCAGCAGCACAAGGTGCCGCCGATCCTGACCTTGGTGTCCAAGCTGTGCGGCATGTCGTACAAGGAGCTGCACGGGCTGTTCCACAAGCAGCCCGGCAAACGTGCGGCCAAGCTCGCCGGGCTGCCCAAGGCCAGTGGGTGTACGTAGAGTCGGGGCGTTGGGTGGGAAAAAGGGAAAGGGGGAAAAGGGGAAGAACGAAGAAGAGATTGTGTTTTCCGTAACACCTCAGCCAGTTGAAGTACGACGGCCTTCCAAGGCCGTCGTCGCGGTAGTCAAGCCCTCGACGGCCTTGGAAGGCCGTCGTACAAAGGGTTTCCGCACTTGGAACTGCTACTGTTTTCCCTTTCCCCTTTTTCCAAGACTTGCCGCGGCCTCGTGTAAGACAGCGCCGTAGGTTGAATGACCGGACAGTTCAGGAGGTCACACCATGATCGTCGGAGACCTCAAACCCACCGGGGAAATCGAACGGTCGATCGACGGCCGCCGTAGCGTGTTGATTCTCGGGTGCCGCGGCTGCGTGACCGTGTGCAGCACCGGCGGCGAGAAGGAAGTGGGGGTGCTGGCCTCGCAGCTACGGCTGGCCGGCCAGGCCCGCCGCGAGCAGCGCCAGATACGCGAGGCCACCATCGAGCGCCAGTGCGACTTCGAGTACATCGAGCCGCTTCTGCCCGAGATCGAGCAGATCGACGTGGTGGTCTCGCTGGCCTGCGGGGCCGGGGTCCAGCACGTGGCCGAGGCCGCGGCCGGCCTTAAGCGGCCCGTGCAGGTCGTGCCGGGCATCAACACCACGTTTCTCGGCGCGGCCCTGGAGCAGGGCGTCTGGGCCGAGCGGTGCCAGGGCTGCGGCGACTGCGTGCTCGAGATCACCGGCGGCATCTGCCCCATCGCCCGGTGCTCGAAGAGCCTGTTGAACGGTCCGTGCGGAGGCTCTTCCGGCGGCAAGTGCGAAATCGACCCCGACGTGGATTGCGGCTGGCAGCTCATCTACGACCGGCTCAGCGCGCTGGGCAAGCTGGAGAACCTCAACCGCATGCTGCCGACCCGAGACTGGTCCACTAGCCGCGACGGCGGTCCGCGCCGGCGCGTCGTCGAGGAGCTGAAGACATGAACGCCGACGCCAACGTCGCCGAACTCTACGAGCCGAAAGTCCTGGCCTTCTGCTGCCGGTACTGTGCGTATACCGCCGCCGACCTGACCGGTTCGTTGCGATTGGAATACGCACCGAACGTCCGCGTGATACACATCCTCTGCTCGGGGAGGATCGATGCGGTGATGTTGCTGAAGGCATTCGAGGACGGGGCCGACGCCGTCTTCGTCGCCGGCTGCAACCTTGGTGACTGCCACTTCCTGGCGGGCAACCTCTCGGCGATCCGCACGGTGGCCCACGCGAAACGCCTCTTGGCGGAGGTCGGCCTTCAGCCGGAACGCCTGGAGTTCTTCCACATCGCGGCCTCGGAAGGGCCGCTGTTTGCCCGGCGGGTCGACGAGATGACCGAGCGGGCCCGCCGGCTGGGGCCGAACCCGTTGCGGAAGACTGTGAACCGACCGGCCGGGCGCAAATTGCCCCGAGAGCCCGACGCCCACCCCCCGCTGCCCGAAGCGAAGCTGGGCCGGCTCGTCCGCCACGCGGAGCGGATCGGCGGCGTCGAGGAGCTGACGACATGAAGAGTGGCAGCAAACTGGAACGACTACTTTCGGCCGGCGAGTTCGCCGTCACCGGCGAGTGCGGGCCGCCGAAGGGAGCAGACGCCGACAAGGTCAAGCAGAAGGCCGCGTGCCTCTGCGGCTATGTCGATGCGGTGAACGTCACCGACAACCAGACGGCCATCGTGCGCATGTCGAGCATCGGGGCCAGCGCGCTGCTGGTGCAGATGGGCCTCGAGCCCGTAATGCAGATGGTCTGCCGCGACCGCAATCGCATCGCCATGCAGAGCGACGTCTTCGGGGCCTATGCCCTGGGTGTGCGCAACATGCTGTGCCTCTCGGGCGACCACCAGAAGTTCGGCAACCACTCCGGGGCCAAGAACGTCTACGATGTCGACTCCATCCAGCTCATCGACATGGTCCGCCGCATGCGCGACGAGGGCAAGGTCGCCAGCGGCGACGAGATCGAGGGCGTCCCCCGGATGTTCATCGGTGCCGCGGCCAACCCCTTCGGCGACCCCTTCGCATTCCGCGTCATAAGACTGGCCAAGAAGGTCGCGGCCGGCGTCGACTTTATCCAGACCCAGTGCATCTACGACATGGACAAGTTCAAGACTTGGATGCGCCAGGTGGTCGACCAGGGTCTCGACCGAAAGGTCCACGTCCTGGCCGGGGTGACGCCGCTTAAGTCGCTGGGAATGGCCCGCTACATGGCCAAAAACGTCTCCGGCATCGACGTGCCCGACGCCCTGATCCAGCGCATCAAGGGCGCGCCGAAGGAGCAGCGCGCCCAGGAGGGCATCCGGATCTGCATCGAGCAGATCCAGGAGTTGCGAGAAACCCCCGGCGTCCACGGCGTCCATCTGATGGCCATCGAGTGGGAGCACAAAGTGCCGGAGATCGTCAAGGGCGCGGGCTTGTATCCGCGTCCCGCTTAGCGGATTCGGTAGAAATTGGAGCCCGTCGCTTCCGGCCCCACCACCTTCACCACGCGGCGCTCGTACTGAACGAGGTGTCGAGTCCGACGGCTGAGTCTATCCCACTGGCACGCTGAGCCGTCCGCCCATCAGCTCGCGGATCGCGTTGCGGACGGTCTCCACCGCTTTCGGATGGCACATGACCAGGAGATCGGCTCCGCCTTGCAGCAGCGCCGCCGCAGTGACCGCCTCCCAGGCCGGACCGCGATCTTGGGCCGGTCCCCATACGTCGGCGAACTCGTCGCCCGCCTTCGCCTCCTTCGCTCTCCACGCCTCGTAGCCGACATCCAAGATGACCGGCTGTGCCAAGAGCCGGTCACCCGATAGCGCGGCCAGCCTCCCTCGCTCCAGTATGGAGTAGATGTACTCCATGCCGTACCCCAGGGCCGCCGTGGTCGGGTAGATGACGATGTCCTTCAGGGGATAGCCCGTGTCCATGATGAGGATATTCACCTGCTTGGCCTTGTTGATATCGCACGGCGCCAGAGCGATCAGCTTATGGCCGTACGCCTGCGCGGCAGCCGTCAGCGTGCGATAGTCTCCTTCGGTGGCTGCGCCGAGCAGGCAGTTCTCACCTTGCGTCGCTTCGGCCACCTTGGGCATGACCTTCTGGTCTTTCTCCGGTACCAGGCAGCCCCAGACAATCAAGGGAACATCCACCGCCTCCAGGACCGCCTGGACGGTTTCCACGGCCTCTTCGGGTGACCGGTTGCCTTCGTCGGGGTGGGTGCTGACGAGCCGGAGGTTGACCAGATCCGCGCCGAGTTCCTCGGCGCGGCGCGCCCACGCCAGCGGATCGGACCAGACGTCGCCGTACACGTCCTCCAGCGGTTTCGGCCAGGCGGGAGGCTGCTTGTCGAACACGTCGATCGCGATCGCGGGCGGGTTGGGGGCCTCGCCGTCGAAACCCAAGAAGGGGATGCCCGACGCGCCGCCGATCGTTACCGTCCGGCCCCGGGTTCCGCCTTCGGCCTCCGTCGCCCCGATCGTGAGCGTATTGACTCGCCCGGACCAGCTCCCCTTGACGTCAGGAATAGCCATGCGGCGTCTCCTTCCAATATCGAGAGTACCTCGGCTCCGATCTCCAGTTTCGAGGCCGCCATGGGAAGAGCCGGCGGGGCCGAGCAAGAACAGCGGGCCCCGCCGGCGTCCCGGTGGGTGCTAGACAGGCCGCAGGAAATGGTCCACGCAGACCTCGTTCGCGAGCTCCAGCTTGGGAACGACAAGGGCAGGTTCCCAAGCTGGAGCTTGGGAGCCAGTCGTGTGGACTTGGTAGGTGATTTCCCGCGAGCGGCCTTAGTCCTGACGGGTGAACTGGAAATCCCCGCATCGCCAGCAGCCCTGGGCGGCCAGATCGCCATCGGCATCCACCCCTTTGTCGCACAGCCAATGGTTTCCGTCTTCCTCGAAGACAACCTCCATCGGCCGGGCAGGATGATTGGGGTCCACCTCGTAGATATCCACCTCGTCCTCACTGAGCAAGTCGAGGTTTCCGCTTATGCCCGTCGCCATGCTTCTCTCCTTTCACTCTCGAAGGGATTGGTGAGGCCTACGCTTTGCTTACGAATGAGGCGAGAACTCAATTCCGGGACACCTTCCGCTGTCAGGAAACCCAGGTCCCCTCCTCGATCCACCTCACTCGACTGCTGGTAAGCCTCTGAAGCAAGGTGCGTGCCGCAACAGGCCTGCCTGAAGGCGCAAACTGTAAAGTCGGTTGCACAAAGAGGTTCCGTCACCGACCGCCAAACCGAAAGGCATTCAGTCAGTTGCAGTCTGCAACTGAGAGATGCTGCGGGCAATCGCAGAATGCGACCTTTGGCGTCGATCGTCAAGGGCGCGGGCCTGTACGCGCGTCCGGGCTAGGGTTCCCCGCGGCGCATCTTGGCCCGGCACTCTGATCAACGTTGTCTGATCGCTCCGACCCGGCGTGCCGGAAGCGCAGTGCCATTGCAGCGGGCCGAAACACTGCAAAATGCCATCTTTGCCTTCGGCTTGGATTGCAGTACGCGATACGTGCGTCTTTTCTCGGCACGATACACCGAGCTCGTAACCTCTTGCTCAGTCAAGACTTAAGGCGCCGTATCGCGGTCGGGCGGCACACGGCACGTTGGTTGCATTGAGTCCGGGCGATGCGAACCTACTTCGACTGCATTCCTTGTTTCCTTCGCCAGACCTTGGATGCGGTACGTGCCCTAGGACTCGATCCGTCACTTCAGGAGCACGTGTTGCGCAAGGTCTTAGCAGCCTGCTCGGAGTTGGACCTCGGGCAGTCGCCGCCGGTGATGGGCCAACGAATCCACCGCGTCATCCGCGAGGCCGCCGGCAGCGCCGACCCTTATGCCGAAATGAAAGAACGATTCAACCATCTCGCGTTGGGGCTCTATTCGGAATGCCGCGGCTCGGTAGAGCGGGCCGATGATCCCTTGGAGACGGCCTTGCGATTGGCCATCGCCGGGAACGTCATCGACGCAGCACCCAAGAGCGGGCTGAGCGAAGAAGACGTCCGCCGGTCCATGCTGCAGGCCCTTACGGATCGCCTCGACGGCGACGTGAAAGAGTTCGGCCGCGCTGTTGCCGATTCGCAAAACATCCTTTACCTGGCCGACAATGCCGGAGAAATCGTGTTTGACCGGCTGCTGATTGAGCAGATCGGAACAAACAAGGTCACCGTGGCCGTGAAGGGCTCGCCGGTGATCAACGACGCCACGTTCGCCGACGCGGCGGTCGCCGGCCTGGTGGGCACGGTGGAAGTGATCGACAACGGCTCCGACGCACCAGGCACCATCCTCAAGGACTGCAGCGAACCTTTTCGAGAGCGATTTGTAGGCGCGGACTTGGTGCTTGCGAAGGGCCAGGCCAACTACGAAACGCTCAGCGAAACAGACAGTGACGCTTTCTTCCTGCTCAAAGCGAAGTGCCCGCTCATCGCGCAAGACATCGGCTGTCCCGTCGGGTCAATCGTCGTTCGCCGTTCCGGCCGGACGGCGACTTCGCTCGCCGACCGGGGCCGAAGCACCGTCTCGGTGCCGGCGTCACACAAGCGGACACCGGATGTCCGGACGGTTGACAAGAGGAATTAGACCATGCGAACTCCGGTGGCAAGCGGAACCCGTGACCATTGCAGGATATCGATATCCGCCGTGAAGAGCGAGGCATTTCGAGAGAGAGACGCAGTACGATGAAGATCGCTATCAGCGCACGAGGGCCGGTCCTCAGCAGCGAGCTCGACCCACGCTTCGGCCGAGCGAGCTACTTCGTCGTGGCCGATACCGAGTCGGGGCAATTGTCGGTGCACGACAATTCGCAGAACGTGCGGGCAGCCCACGGTGCCGGTACCCGGGCTGCCCAGGATCTCGCCAACCTTGGTGTTGAAGCCGTAATCACGGGCAACATCGGGCCGAATGCCGCAGGCGTTCTGGGGGCCGCAGACATCACGGTTTACAAGCAGACCTGGGGGACGGTCCGCGACGCGATCGAACAGCTCAAGTCTGGGCGGCTCAGGGAGTCGGCCCAAGCCGGTGCCCCGGGGCCTGGACCCGGAAGACCCTTGTGAGCGAGCAGACCTGTCCGCAATGCGGAACGGCCATGACCAGACAGTGACGCCTTGGAAGTCCAAGGACTTACCAAACACATCCTCTTTATCGCAAAGGAGCGAAACCATGCCAGGTGGAGATCGAACGGGCCCTCTCGGAATGGGCCCCATGACAGGACGCGCGGCCGGCTTCTGCGCCGGGTACCCGGTGCCCGGATACGTCAACCCCATAACCGGCCGCGGGTTTGGAGGCGGCCGCGGCGGCGGTCGCGGCCGTGGCCGGCGCAACCGCTACTGCGCCACCGGTGTGCCCGGCTGGCAGCGCGCGGCGTGGGGGTGGCCTGCGTTCGGCCCCGGTGTAGGCTATGGAGTGCCCCAGCCGCCGCCCGCAACGCCAGCCGCCAGCCGCGAACAGGAGCTCGATCTCTTGAAGCGCCAGGCAGAGGGCCTCGGCCGAACGCTGGACGACGTCAACGCCCGGATCGCGGACCTAGAAGGCCAGGCGCGGCCACAGGACGGGTAATTGTGCATCAGACAAACGAGCAAACCGCGTCCCAAGCTAAGCCCGACCCGGACTCGGACGATTTGCTGCTCCAAGGCCGCATGACGGATATCCGTCACAAGCTGCTCGTGCTGTCGGGCAAGGGCGGCGTGGGCAAGAGCACGGTCGCCGCCAATCTGGCCGTCGCCTTGGCCCGGGCCGGAAGGCGGGTGGGGCTCGTCGACGTGGACGTCCACGGGCCGAGCATCCCGAAGATGATGGGGATCGAAGGCCGGCCGATCCAGACGGCCAACGAGGAGGTGCTTCCCGTCCAAGCCGCCGACAACCTGGGCGTGATCTCCCTCGGCTTGCTGTTGCCCAGCAGGCACGATGCGGTGATCTGGCGGGGGCCCCGCAAGCACGGCCTCATTCGCCAGTTCCTTCAGGATGTGGCCTGGGGGCAGCTCGACTACCTGGTGGTAGATTCACCCCCAGGCACTGGCGACGAACCGCTGTCGGTAGCCCAGCTCGTGGGCGACCCGGCCGAGGCGGTCGTCGTGACCACGCCGCAGGACGTGGCCATCGCCGACGTACGCCGCTGTGTCGAGTTCTGCCGCACGTTGTCACTTAAGGTGCTGGGCATCATCGAGAACATGAGCGGACTGATGTGTCCGAAATGCGGCGAGAGAATCGACGTGTTCAAGCGGGGAGGGGGCGCGGCACTGGCTCACGAGATGCAAGTTCCGTTCCTGGGCCGGATTCCCATCGATCCCGAAGTGGTCACCTGCGGCGACGCCGGTCTGCCCCTGCTTCGCGACGGCCCCCGATCGCCCGCTGCCGCGGCGTTCACTGAGGTTGTCAATCAGATTCTTGCGACCGGTTTGGAGTACGACCAGTCCGGTGCTGCCGACGAGGCTGGCGGCCAACAGCGGCACCTCAGGATCGTTGTTCCGCTCCTGGCGGGCCAGTTGAGCCCTCGGCTCGGAAAATCCGAGGAATTGGCCGTATTCGAGGTGGATCAGCAGACCGGGCAGATAGTCCGCAAGTCGGTTCACAAGGCGCCGCTACATCTGCCGGGCGTCCTGCCGCGACGACTCCGCGAGCTGGGGGCCGATGTGGTTCTCGCCTCGGAAATGGGCCAGCAGGCACAGCAGTTGCTTGAACAGCAGGGCATCCAGGTCGTGCTCGGGGTTGCGCCGAACACGCCGGAACAACTCGTGATGGACTACCTGAATCAGGAGGAAGCAGGCCGAGGTTTGGCCCATCAGCGCTGAAGAGCACGTCGTCTTCTCCGTCGTTGCGTTGCCTCAGGAATGGCTGACTCTCTCTTGAAGCCAGGATAGCACCACCGATGAGCAATTACGTCTTCGGGCCCGTGCCGTCACGCCGCCTAGGCCGATCGCTGGGCGTGGACACGGTTCCCTTCAAGACCTGCACCTACGACTGCATCTACTGTCAGCTCGGCCGAACGACCTGCAAAACGGTCCAGCGCAGGGACTGGGTGCCACTCGACAAGGTCCTTGCAGAGCTTGAGCAAGAGCTTTACCTCCGGCCGGACTACATTACCCTCAGCGGGTCGGGCGAACCCGCGCTATACTCCTGCCTCGGCGAGCTGATCGACCGAATCAAAGCGATGACTAACATCCCGGTGGCCGTGCTGACCAACGGGTCGCTGCTGTGGCGAGAAGACGTGCGAGACGAGCTGACGCGCACCGATCTAGTGATACCCTCACTCGATGCAGGCAGGCAAGCCACGTTTCGCGCGGTGAATCGTCCCCACGGTCAAATCACGTTTCAGACGATGCTCGATGGCCTGATCGAGTTCCGCCGCCAATTCAAGGGCCACTACTGGCTGGAGGTGTTTCTGCTAGCTGAGTACAACGACACGGAAGACGAAATTGCCGACCTCGTCCGCGCAGTCGATCGGATCCAACCGAATCGCGTGCAGCTCAACACGGTGTGCCGTCCACCGGCGGAGAAGGTCGCCGTCGCGGTGCCGGACGAGCGTCTGGAAGAGTTAGCCGGGAGGTTCCGCCCCCGCGCGAAGGTGCTCCGATGCTCTCGCAGCACGCACCCGCCCGCCGAGTTTGCGCCGAGGCGCGCGGAGATACTGGGGCTGCTGAAGAGGCGGCCTTGTTCCATCGAGGAGATTGCCAGCGGACTGAGTCTGCACCCCAACGAAGTCGTCAAGCGTTTGGAACAGCTCGCCGCGGAAGGATTGGTCACGCCGCCCCGCAGTCCGGCCGACCGTTTCTACGAGGCTGTACAGTGATTTGACGAATAAACTAGCACAAGTAGGTGCCAAGGAGACGTACCTATGTCCCAACCCATGAAAGTCGTCGTCATCGGCGGCGTCGCGGCCGGACCGAAGGCCGCGGCCAAGGTGGTCCGTCTCATGCCGGACGCCGACGTTACGATTGTGGAAAAGGGCAAGCTCCTCTCGTACGCCGGGTGCGGGCTGCCGTACTACGTGTCCGGCGTGGTCAAGGAGCAGGCGGAGCTTCTGTGCACGCCGGCCGGCACGGTCCGCGACCCCGTCTTCTTCCGCAAGGTCAAGAACGTCCACGTGCTGAGCGAAACGGAGGCCATCGAGGTCGACCGCGCCGGCAAGCGCGTGCGGGTGCGGGCCCTCGGCAACGGTAAGGAGTCGTGGCTGGACTACGACAAGCTGGTCCTGGCCACCGGTGGTTCGCCGATGGTGCCGCCGATCCCCAACGTGGGCTTGCAGGGTATATTTACCCTCCACGGCGTCCATGATGCCGAGGGAATTCGAGCCGTTTTGGCGCAGGGAAAAGCGCGGGACGTGGTCATCGTGGGCGGGGGGCTGATCGGGATAGAGGCCACCGAAGCGTTAGTCGAAAAGGGCTGCCGCGTCACGGTCGTCGAAATGCTTCCCCAGATACTCGGCATCCTCGACTGGGAGATCGCCAAGCTCGTCGAGCAGCACATGGAATCCCACGGCGTCAAGGTGCTCACCGAGACGAAGGTGCTCAGTTTCGAGGGGGACGGCCACGTGACGGGCGTAGTCTCCGAACAGGGCTCGCTCCCGGCCGACATGGTCATCCTTGCCGTGGGCGTGCGCCCCAACGTCAAGCTCGCCCGGGAGGCCGGGCTGGAGATCGGCCCCACCGGGGCCATCGCCGTCGACCCGCGCATGCGGACCTCCGATCCGGATATCTACGCGGCGGGCGACTGCGTCGAGTCGATGGACCTGGTTACCGGACGGCCCTGCTACGTTCCCCTGGGCTCCACGGCTAACAAGCAGGGGCGCGTCGCCGCGGTGAACCTCTGCGGCGGGCAAGACACGTTTCCCGGCGTTCTGGGCAGCACCGTCTGCAAGGTCTTCGACTTCTGCGTGGGGAGAACGGGGCTTACGGAGACGGCCGCCAAAGCGCTCGGTTACGAGACGACCGTCGCCATGGCCCCGGGGCCCGACCGGGCCCACTACATGCCCGGGGCCGCGCCGCTGCTGTTGAAGCTGGTGGTCGACGCCAAGGCCCGGCGGCTCCTCGGTGCCCAGGCGGTCGGCCCGGGGGCGGGCGACAAGCGGATCGACGTGGCCGCCATGGCCATTGCGTCCGGGATGACCGTGGACCAGTTGGCCAACGCCGACCTCTGCTACGCCCCGCCCTACGCCCCGGCCATGGACAACATCATCACCGCCGCCAACGTGGCCCGAAACAAGCTGGACGGCAGGATGGTCGGGGTGTCCGCCCGGGAGGTCCACCGGATGATGGAATCGGGCAACGGGTTCGTCTTCCTCGACGTGCGCAGCCCGGCCGAGCACGAGAAGGTCCGCTTGCCGGGGGCGACCTTGATCCCGCTGGGGGCGTTGCGCGAGCGCGTGGGTGAACTACCCCGAGACCGGGAGATCGTCACGTTCTGCAAGGTGTCGCTGCGCGGCTACGAGGCCGCGTTGATACTGCGAGCCGCCGGGTTCGAGAAGGTCCGCATGATGGACGGCGGCATCGCCATGTGGCCCTACGAAAAGCTGACTTGAAGCCGCACCGCTTGGGCGGCCGCAGCCTAGTTCTTGAGATCAAGCACCGGCGTGTCCGGGAAGGCGTCGATGTCCTCGATCTCGATCACGTTCCCCTTCACCGAGATGATCTTGCACCGGCTCATGGCGATCAGGTTGGGGCGGACCGGTGAATGGGTGGCAAACACGCCCCGCACGGGGTTGCTCTCGTTCCCTCCGGGGTGGACCTGAAGGATCGAGCGCTTCTCGGGCGTATCGTTGCGATCGAACCAATACAGCACCCAGACGTGGGAGAACTGGTCCAGCCCCAAGAGCCCCGGCTCGTACTTCTTGTCCACGACGATCGTGGTCCGCCCTTCGGCCTTCCGCACCCAGCCGATCGGATAGACCCTGAAGCGTTGCGGCGTCTTGGGCTCGCCGTTGGCCGCCGTGCCCGGCCGGGCGAGAAAAACACCCAACAGGCACGCCGCCACCAGGGACCAAAGCGGGAGCTTCATCACTTCCTCCTTCCGAAGAACGGAAACGCCGGGAACGTCCCCAACAAAGTGCCGTTCAAGCGGTGATCATGCTCTAGTGACCCCTGCATTGCCAATGATCGTCTGGGTGCCAGGGGCGGCTTGTCCGCCCCTGCGATTCCGGGCAGCGGCAGGCAAGCTGCCGCTGGCACCCGCGCATTAGCTGCGCAGGACT
>Ga0180438_10000910_pt1 | contig 54141 bp, 82 predicted proteins | sample SS_ome_12_FD_132455 | JGI IMG/M metagenome (GOLD analysis project Ga0180438, IMG submission 132455) | Hypersaline lake sediment archaeal communities from the Salton Sea, California, USA - SS_3_D_2 metaG | ecosystem: Environmental > Aquatic > Non-marine Saline and Alkaline > Hypersaline >... | reverse complement strand
CTCTGGTTGACCTTGGCTTATCGCATGATATGGCGATGCTAGTCATGGGTAAAACGTGTGATTTGCGCCAGAAGGCGTATATGCAGGGTTACGAACGTGGATGGGCGGCGGCAATGGGGTCAATAAACTCCAGCAATGTTAAAAATCAAAGTGAACCACCCGCACAGTCTACAACAGTCGCAGCAGCACGTTGCGACGAACATTATCCGGAAGGGAGTTCAACAATGTCGGGTCCGTCGCAAAAAGAGATTGAGAACGCCAAGATAATCCTCGAAATGCTCGGTAAAATCGAGGGCATAACCGTGCAGCAGATCAGAGACGACGTGTTCCTGGTCTCAGAGCCGGAAACTGAGCTTGAAATGGTGGTCGATGTCGAGGAGACCACCGTCTGTTTCATGATTGAAGTGGCTACTCTCCCCCTCATAAATGAAAAGCTCTTGAGAAGACTCCTTGAGATCAACAACACGGCTGTGCATGGTGCTTTCTGTCTCGATAAGAACATCGTGCTCTTAAAGGAGAACCTCGAAATCGAAAACATCGACCTCAATGAGGTCGAATCAGCCATCGAGATGATGTTTCTCACCGTAGCCAAAAGCATGGATGAAATCAGTGACATGACCGACTGAAAGGAGAATATCTGATGAAACTGTTCAAATCCCTCGTTGCCTGGGGGAAAGCCAAAGATACCGAACTCGCCAACAAACTCGAAGAGAAGCATGAGGTGGAGTTCGCTGAGCAAGACCTTGAAAATATGGAGAAGGACCTCTCTGCGGCCATTAAGGCTCTGGGAGACATCAAGGCCAGGCTCATGGGTATGGAACGCGATATCAAGGAAAAAGAAACCGAGATTGCAGACAGAACCGAGAAGGCCCGTCAGCTTAAGGCCAAGGATATGATGGATTTGGCTATGAAGCAGTGTGCCATCATCGAGGACGTCACGGCAACCGTTGAGGTTCTGAGAAACTCTTACACTGACCTCAAGGCCCATTACGAGACCCAGCTTGAAAACAAGAACAAGCTGCAGAGTTCCGTAGAGGAGGGCCGTCGCAGCATCAAGCTTATGAAAACTATGCGTGATGTTGCCCAGTCCAATGAATCCCTTACCACCATTAAGGTGGGTGGGGCTTCATCGGCTCTGGAGAAGTTTCAGGCCCGTAAAAAGAGACTCCAGGAGCGCCTTGACTCCTCGAAAGCCATACTGGATGAGCAGAGCACTGGTGACCGCCTGGACGAAGAAACGGAAAAGGCACTCGGAAATCAAAAGGGGTCTTCCCTTTTTGATTCCCTGTGACATGGGAGGGGGCTCGGGATTCTCCGGGCCCCTTTTAGGGGTCTTTCCAACAGTTCCCTGCACACGCGGGGTTGAACCGTCGCTGCTATACTTTGGAAGGCCCCTTATGAGACTTGTTGTCATGAGCAGTCAGTTTGGTCACCCGATAATACAAAAAACTTGTGTCTCTATTCACGACGATGGCCCTTCCGTCATATCGGAGCATGAGACAGTTATAGAACCAATGGTCAATATCATACGTAGAGGCTGAGATCAACTCATTGACAGATACGGCCCACCCCTAAAAGATCGGACTCATCCAATGTCTGATGATAAATATTATCCGGTTGAGCGTAACTTCAAGTACCACGCACCACAAAAGGATCAGATCCCGAGGTATCAAAACATCCGGGACTACGGTCTGAATATGGCCAGATATATTATGGAATCATGCCCTCGGAGCTCCGAGCGAAATCAGGCCCTTCAACGTCTTGAAGAGGCCGTTATGTGGGCGAACGCGTCCATTGCTCGAAATGAAAAGGATGATTCAGAGGTTATTCACCTCTACCTTAAGGACTATACCATAAACATGTTTACCCTTCCTAATGGCATCACCCATAAACGGATGAGTGACAGTTTCCTTGAAGTAAAAGAACTTAGGAACTATATCGGATACATAGTCATTGTCTATAAGTTCGACGGAGATTATGACATTGATCTCGAAAACCATTCCCCTGATGAGTATATAAAGGACGAGAAGGTGCGCCTTATCGATGTTTTTGTCGATGAAGAAGAATCTAAACGTACTGGTGAGGAGAGATGGGGTATTCAGTTTTCAAGAACAATGATAGACGGTGAACCAGACGAACAAAGCCAATAAGTCATGTCTGATAGATAATATGGTGACTCATCTAATGATTTAGATAAACTAGAGGAATACGCAGAACTTATCAAAAGAAGCCCCACATGAGAACACCAACTATTCTCCTAGTCTTAGTCCTGACCTGCTATGGTAATACCCTTCGTGTAGCCGTTAATGACTTTCCCCCATGCGTAATCCTGGAATCCCCCAAGCCTACCGGATTCGATATAGACCTCTGGGAAACTATCGCCGATAGACTGAACCTTGAATATGAGTATGTAAAAATAGGCCATTTCCCGAGTCTCTTTGATAGCCTCTTAACGGGTCGCGCTGATGTCGGTTTAGCTGGTATCACCATCAATGAAAAGAGAGAAAAAATTATCGATTTCTCTCATCCCTATCTTAAATCAGGCCTTGGCATCATGGTGAAAAAAAAGGGCAGCACCGGCTTCTTCAGAATCATTTATCTCTTCTTCACATCATCTTGGGACACCATAGCTATATTTTTCGGATTCATTGTACTATGCGGCATCATCATATGGCGTGTGGAAAAAGGTCGTACCTCATTTGATGACAGGCCCTTACACGGGATAGCCGATGGCATGTACTGGACCAATGTTACCATGACCACAGTAGGGTACGGAGATAAAACCCCCCACACCCCTCTGGGAAAATTCGTAGCCATTGTTGTCATGTGGATAGGGATATACCTTATAAGTCCCTATGTCATTGCAAAAATGAGCCTTGTGATGACCATGCAGGAAATCTATCAATCGATAAACTCTAAAGAGGACCTCTCCGGAAAAAGAGTTACTACAGTGGAGGGGACCACCTCTATTGATGCACTTAACAATTTAAATTCGAACGTCTTAACGCAGCCCACTTTTGAGGACTGTTATGATCTATTGATAAAAGACGGCGTAGATGCCATGGTCTATGACATGCCAGCACTCAGGTACGCTGTCTTGAACGATTCCGGTAAAATTGCTATGACCGGGCCTGTCTTCGATGAACAGGATTACGGCATAGCCCTTCAACAAAACAGCTCCTTAAGAGAGCCCCTGAACCTGGCCCTGTTGGAGATCATGCGCGACGGAACTTACGAGAAACTTTACTCGAAATGGTTCGGTCGAAAGTGAGGTCTCTTATGAAGGCAGTGGCAATCGGTTCCGGTGGTGGTGCAATGGGTGCATTTCAGATCCAGCTATTGGCTGAAGCTGAAGAACGTGAAAAAAAGCCTCTTCATGAATATTATAGCTTGGTGGTAGGGGCTTCCGTGGCTTCCATCAACCTTGGCATGGCAGCTACAGGAGCCATGAAAATGGCCGATCTTAAAAAGGACTACCCGAGATTCCTTAAGAATGCCTTTAAGAAGCGCAGAGGATTCGGTCCCCCGAAATTCGACCGGGACAATTTCAGGGACATCTGGGACGAGTATGTTGGAGAAGATTTCAGGATGGGTCAGTGCAAAACCAAGCTGATGATAGTAGCAACTGACCTGGTATCTGAGGAGAATGTTTTCTTCAAATCATGGAAACCCGAGGTCGAGAACGAGAAAGTAGTAGACTGTATATGTCGAAGTTTTGCCGCTCCATTCTACTTCGGCGAGCTTGATGACCCGAAAAATCAGATGGTCTACTCCGACGGGGGTATAGGTACTCAGAACTTTCCGATCGAACAGGCTAAGGCAGAAACTGAGATACTTAACTGGTACGGTCAGGAACCCCTGCTTTTTGACGCCTATGGTTGTACTTTCCCCATTGAGAAGAAAACCTATAAGGAAGTGAGCCGATGGCTCACTATAAAGCAGATTATGGCTTACATGAAACCATCAGACGGTGGGTTGGCCAGGACCCAACGTCGCAGTGATCAGGTTAAGATGATGGATAGCATAGCCCGGCACCGTGACGATGTTTCTTTTAGGTACTGGGACATGGCTATTCCTGAGAAATACAGAGGCATGGACCTGCTGAAGTACGTGCCCTTTTATGTTCAGAGGGGCGAAGAAGCATCGAAAAAGCCTTTAATAGAGGTTATGCACTTATCTAAGCAACCAGAAGTGCAAGAAATGTAGCATGGGGAGTATCTGCAGGGCTGAGCGGCAGCAGTCTGCAGTTATCTGCCCATGTAGCTAAGCTGCCGCCTTTCTTTTCTTTTGAGGTGTGAGATATGCTGAGCGACACGGATATCGTTGATGTCTTCCTCAAGAGAAAAAATGCAGATAAGGTAACACTACATGCATGGGAACGAATTAAGAAAAAGCAAAAACAGGGTCCGCCTCAATGTCCCGCATGCAGAGCACCAATGCGTCAGGTATGGGTATGTGATACAAAAGATTGCCCAAATAATCCATCAGAATAACATCAAATAAAACCACTAAAAGGGGGATATTCGAACAGGGGAGACCGGGAATGAACCGATTTTCCTATCTCATTGCAGCTCTGGTCATACTTGCAGTATGTCTTCTTACAGGTATCTTTATCAGAGCTACAGTGTTGCAGGCTGATAAGGATATTCAGAAAGAATACGAAAGCATTATTAGGTATCGAGACAGCATCCTAAACAGGTGAAACCATGGCTATTCTGGGTGTCAGAGGAGTTCCGTGTCCGAAATGTGGCAAAAAAACTCTTAGTGAGTCATGTCCGCCTGACGCCTCTCGCGTTGAGGATATTATCCTTAAGTGCCGTAAATGCAAGGGTACTTTCCGATGGAAGAGGATTAATGCAATAGAAGCAGTCCCTGAATACAAGGAAGCTGTATGACTGAGTATCGTTACAGCAAAGAGGCCTTAGCCAAGAAGTTGGCTCTCACAGCTACTATGGATGGTTGGAATCATGAACCTCGGTTTCATAGAAAGCACCCGGCATTGTCTGAAGATGAAATGCCTGGAAGGCTCCTTACTAAGATGATGAATAATGACCCAGAGCTCCGGCACCGTGTAAAAACACTTAAGGCCGAACATTTCTCAGTAAGGTTCTAACGGTATGAAGATGAATGATGTAGTATACATACCCGAAAGGGACACGATCGGAATAGTAGAACACATGGTTGCTATCTATGACGAGGAGAGCTTGAAACAAGCCCCGAAATTCATTGTGATGGTAGAGGACTACAAGAGTAAAAAGAATAAAAGGCGCTTAGATAAGTCCTATACCGAATCTATCATTGCAAAGAAAAGTGACCTTATACCGATAGGTGTCTTGTGAGGGATATAGATGCCTAGTAAGCCTGAAAGCTGTAAGGGATGCCTTGATTATTTCCCGTATATCGATGATGATGATGGTGGTGTGGAGATACCGGCAGATTGCTGTAAAGGCCACATACACGAAGCCAGGAATAACACGGGGTGTGATGAGCACACATCATATCATCCCGTATGTGAAACCTGCATAGCGTTACCTGTATGCGGTACTGATGTATCTCTATATGACCAGAAATGTGCCCTATTTTTAAAGAATTTAAGGTCAATTATCAGGTCTTAAAAACAGGTTGGCTATGAAGCTATTAGGATATTTACTGGGGCTTATTGGGTCGTTTCTTGGAACCGTGCTGGGAGTCTGTATACGTGTGTGGGAACGTACCATTAAGTGAGAAAGACCTGAAGGATTACCGAACCAATTATTCTATGAAATGGCTCGATAACTCCGACGGACACTCAATACACGCTTTTCCGTGTCACGGAGCGGTACTGGCTATAAACAGGCTCTGTGATGAAATAGAATATCTTCAAAAAAGACTATCGACCGATAAAAAAGAGGTCGGCCATGAATCAGAAAACACCCCTCCATCCCTGTAATCCACTAGCCAAAAAATTTGGGGATGTGCGTTGTACAGAAGATCCGAAAACATTTGTATTACTTGATGAACTATGTACCGCTTTCAACCATGTCCACAACAATGGCCTCACCGTAGATAAAGTATGTCTTCCGAAGAAAGATTATGTTCATCTATTTAAAAATACAGACCTGTTTACCGTCCCATCTCCAGCTTTGAATCCAATGCTTCTTGGTGCTCAAGTTATCTTCAGCGACACCCTTGAGCTCAGGTCCGACGCCATCCCCTTAAATCTTTATCCCAACAAGACTCTCAAGAATGGGTATTTACTCTATTCTGAGCCTATTCATGAAGGAAATGGGTTCACAGTAAGAGTAGTCCATCCTGTCTTTGCCCATAGAGCAAGAAGCGGCCTCGTCATTAACGTCCGTACTCGGTCGAAACCGATAGCGGGCATATCTGATGATGAATGGAGGGCAATCGAGACCCTTCGTGAAATGATCTCTGAACAGGAGTACCGGCGATATATAAGGGACGGATTCATCTCTGTTTTAGGTAAAAGCGGAAGGGTCTACCAGATATTTAGAGATACGGGACATATGCGCGTTTGGTTTGATGGAAAACTGTTAGAAGAGATATGTGTTACTCTCAAGGACAAAAAAATACCCCAGACGGATAGGGTTATCTCCATGAAAACCATTATTGAGACTTCCGAGGATGATATCAAAAAACTCGGAAACGTCTACAAGATGGCAGGATAATGAACTTCAAAGTGATGGCAGACTTCTCCAGCACCGGTTTATGGGACCTCGATACGGGAATAATGGTAGACTACGATCAGTCTGGTCTTCCTGATGACCTTATCATAGAACTCCATGAGTGGATACTGGATTATAGCAGAAAATATACGGATAAAGAGACTTTTCGTATACTTAAGGAAAAGAGCCGAGAGTTCAATAAAAGGGGACTATCAATAGCTGAAAAAGTAAGAAGGATTCATAATACCTCAAGAATAGAATACTGGGGAGAGCGAACCGGCCATCTCGACAAATATGCTTATATCGAGGACAGGTGGATCAAAATAGAGGAGAGATATTACAGGTCCCATATGAGCCCCGCTGTATTTACTTCCAATGAGATTTTGATAACTGTAGCGAAGATACTCGCCCAGAGATATTGGGATGGGGCCCACGATAAAAATAACGTTAAAAACATGTCTTTCGATGAATATTTCGGAAAGTCAGTAGATGGCTGGACGGGGACTGCTAGAGGAGTTATATCTCTTATCAAAGCCATGAATAGAAAGGAATGACAGTGAAAGGGATTATTAAATTTAGGATATCAGTTAAAGGTGAAAAACCGACAACCATAAAGATGGACCTGGAACAAGAAACGAAAGCCACCCTTGAAAATGGTGCAGAAATAGAGTTTCTTGATTTTGATGCTGATCAGGGCTATGATAAGCTCCTTCTCATTAACATGGATTCACCCGTAAAAAAGGTGAAACATGGTAGTCTGATACCCTGGGGAGAGAGCATCTATAAAAGAGAGTGCCCAGAATGTAAAAAGGGTATCCTTTTAGTAGTAAGAGATATTAAGAATGGTAAGCTGTTAGCGAACGACCAGTGCATCCTCTGCGGCCAGAGATATGAATATACTGATATCGAGGAACTCAACACTGGCGTATACTGAAGGAGATGGTATGCTTAAAAAAGGACAAGCCATTAATAGCGGTAGTTATGAGTGCTCTAAGAAAGGTCACTGTTTACTCAAAATAGGTGGTAAATGTTTCTCGACGGAAAAGTGCCTCGGACAGGTCAGACCTAAAAGGGTCATTAAAAGTGGCTCTTTGTGCTATAAAGGTCTCTGATATGTTTCCAGAAGTTATCAGAATGGTTGAACCCTCAATGGGGGTAGTGAGTCACTATGGGGCCGGATATGAACACGTAGAGATGGACTTTTCTGAGATGGGGCTTCAGATAAAGAAAACCTATCAAATTCGGTTTCACGTTCAGCAACTGATCAATCCTACTAAAAGGCCCCTTAGCCAACAAGAGATAACGGGTCCTATAATAGACTGTGTTAATAGTCGCCTGGAACGATACATAGATACCAAAGAGGTGAGGATAAAAAGATTATTTGGGGGTTTATATCTTACACCTGATATGGTTTCAGATATTAAGGGTAGCACGTTTGATAATAGCTTTTTCTATCTTACGGTCCAAAATCAAAATAAGGGATTTTTCAACATTGATTATCTATCAAAATATAATGCTGAAATCATATGCATTAGCTACGATAATGTAGAACGATTAGTAACCATTTATATACAAACATATGAATATAGTACCTATAAAAATGATAAGAGAATAGGACCGGAGGAAAAGCGCCTTAAGTTAAAGATGAATTTGATGTGCAAAATGGTCCACAGGGGTCGTCCCGTTTTTCCAACGAGTGAGTCAGAGAAGAGAGCCCTGGAGACTCTCCGTGAGATGATATCAGAAAAGGACTATAAATCATACCGCATAAACGGGTTCATTTCATTGAAAGCCCGTGACGGAAAAACTTATCAGATATTTAAAAATAAATGGCACACCAAAGTCTATAAGGATGGGAGCCTTATTGAAGAGGTATGTGTTAGATTGAGTGGGAATTTACCTGATACAGATAATGTCGTAGCCTTTCTTACCATGTTGAAGACGGATCCGGACCTGTTCAGAAAATCAGGGAATGTCTATAAATTTCTTGCAGCTTAAGGGGGTCTTGTTATGCATGAAGGGTATTACATCGTTCATTTCAAGGTAGATGGGAATTCTGATGTAGGTTTGAAAATCTTTGAGGGATGTTTGAAGGCATTGGTTTCTGGCCTCAATTCGAGAAAGGGGTCACACAGTTCGGCGGTAATGGAAATCATCAACAATCGTGGTTGGAAAAACCTAAAAGATGCCACTCAAAAACTTAATCTAGAAGTAGGAGACATCAACACTGTTGAACAGATGGTTGAGAATGCTCTTAATATGGATGAGTCATGAAAAAAGTATATGTCGTTACAACTATGGATATTGGCCCCCGGTACATCAACGCCAAGAGGTCTAGGGACGGCCTCTATCACTCGTTCAATGTCCGGATCTATCCAAGTCAGAAGGAGTATTTCGGAATAAGAGACCAAAGGACCTGGGGATGGTTCTCAAAATTAGAGGTTGCCCAAAAGGCCGTGGCTGAGAATTGGGCAGAAATGTATGAGGGGTCTTATCCGATAGCCCTTATAGAGGAAGTCGCTGAGGGGCTCTTAATGGCCGAAGAAAGAAGAGAGTGGTGGTTTAAATGGTCCCCTAAATACAGGAGCTACAAGCCCTGTAAGAAACCTAAACAACTGGGTAGTGTTATAGGTTTCGGGCTATGAAACACATGGAGATGAAAGTCACGCAGTAATAAGGACTTATGAGCATTCTGGGCAGCCTTAGACTCTCACCCGAACAGGATGGGATCCTCGACAAGAAAACATCATAGCCCCAACCGGTGCTAGATGAATTATATTAACTGGTAGCTGTTTTTGGAGGCATTCTATGCGTAAGGTCTGTCGGTTCTGGTTCTCCGGTAAACCTTTTCCAAGAGGAATATCCATTCTCATGAGCTGCCTATTTATAGGGCTCGTTCTGAAACTGTCAGGGTATGAGAGAGTGGCATTGCTCGTAGATAGAGTTTCCATATCACTGGTTGGAGTTATTACTGTAGGATGTATCCTATTCCTCCGGAGGGATACTAATGGACCGCCTTGATCATGAAGCACCTGATATGGAGTTTGACGAGGATGTGTCGGCTGAAGACCGTCAGGAAACCATAGATTTCCTGAACGACTCCCAGGAGTTAATAGATGATATGAAGGGGACCTATAGGGATATGACCGAGTATGATTAATCTGCCTCCGGGTCCCGTCTATGGCCCCTGTGGTTCATGATTCTCTTGGTAGGGTCACGGTTCCAGTAAATTAGTAGCCCGGTCACGATCAGAACACATGCTACTGCAATGCTTAGCAATACGATAGAGAAGGTGTGCATTTTTATCCTTTTCGGAATCAATGGTGCTTTCCAAGATGCGATGACAAAATGCTATGAATAAAAGACTATTAATAAAATGCTGGAAACCCTTGAAAATCTCATTTTCTAAACCAGGAAAGTACCTTAAGATTAGAAACGCTATTATTTTGCTTGCAGACACTATACGGAAGGAAGGGGGCCTATAATGGTGATATCCTTATTTGGATATAACATTATCATTCAGAAGTCTGTTAAAGAAGCTTTTGGCGCTAAAATAGGTTTGTGGTATGAAATTCCTGGGGACCCCACGGATAAAGTTCGGCTCGTTCTAAAAACTGACACTAAAAATGAGAAAAGATGTATCAAGTGTAGAAGATCGTTGCGTGAGGGACTAGTATGGGATTGTTATTTTGTTACCATCGGTCTAATCAATGAGCCCATGGAGAGCCTTTTATGTACGAGCTGCGCCCCCGACTTATCCATAGTTTTGAGAGCCTTCTCTAAAGAGAAATAAGATGGACCAATGTGACAATGAATTCTGCCTCCAACATGAGGTGAATGATAATACTCTCGCCGAATGGAATAAGACGAGGTGCTACATGTTTGAAATAGATCCCTATGATAATGAGAACAAAGATGGTTTCGACATCAAAACTTGCCCGGCTCGACTTCGGTACAAAAAATTTGGCTGGTGAGCTCGCTGTAACGGTACACCGTCTGAACCGTCTCCGGAGAAGGTGATTTCATTATAAAGAAGATACGAGCGGCCAAGAAAAAGCCGAGATAGCTAATAAAGTCGAGATAGGTCTCCTGGAGAAACTCTCTTCAGGAGTCGTCATGAGGAAACCCACCAAGGCCTTGAATATTACCCTCGGTATCCGTAATGGAACCCAATCCCAGTAGCCCCACACCTCGAAGTCTTTGAAATTGGCCCCGTAACGCGGGGTCAAAAAACTTAACCCCTTTCTTTATAACTGCTTACTTCTAGACTATCATTATAGGTGCATGCCTTTAAATAAGGAGTATCTATATGGGCTGCTACATTAATCCCCGGAACATGACTAAAGAGCACTTTCTGGGTCAATTTGAGATGATTTCCGGTCCTACAGACGTATGGACTGGTTGTATACCTACTTTCGAGGAATTCTCGAAAAAAGGCGCTGTACCCGTGGTGCTTATTGATAACGGTATGTTCACGGCAGCTGGGGTAGCATTTAATGAAGACGAGTATGATGTTTTTACCAGGAAGGGAGATGTGAGGGAACGGGAAGTGTACTCCGTCCCTGTTAAGGATCTCAACGAGGTATCCGACATAAAGAATTTCAAGAACTTCCTCCCCGAACATTTAAAGACTCAAGTTGAGGAGTAACCATGACTAATATCGAAAATGTGACCCTTGGCATTTATATTATCGAGACCCTTAAGGCGGTGGCTCTTATTATCATTGCTTTCACCTATCTGGCAAAGACTATTGCAGAGAAGTCATGAGTCGTGAAGTCATGAGTCGTTATCAACTTCTTATAGGTGGTGAGGAGTCTCTGGATAAACTTAATGAGGAGACTCCCGTAGTCCCTCAACAACCAAGAAAACTACCCTCAGAAATAGTCCTTTCCAAATTTAGGGGCGTTGAAGGTCAAAGCTACCATATCAGTTTTCTTACTGACTGCAGATATCACTTTGGAGCAAAGGTCCACTATCATAAAGAGCATGGAATTTTTTTATGCAAAAGCAGATTTGAATGTTGCCAGTATTTTGGGAAACCACGTCCACGTTATGTAGGTATTATTTCCATAATAAGAGGAAATCATGGAAAGGGCGAGTTCATTCCATGGATATTCGGACATAGGTCATTTAGTGCCATGTCTCCTTATATGGGCGGTTCAACTTCTGTAGATTTTTATGTTCACTGTGATAATGAAGACTTCCAGACCTTCAGCATAATAAAGCGGCCTTTTAAAACCTATAAAAATAAAGATAGGGGCCTGATTGAGGAAAATACAAAGGACCTTGTCACTTATCTGCCAATGCTCCTGGGAAAAGACCTCTCTATAGAAGAAATCACCTCGATTGGGACTTACTAAGGTGGAATCCTTTTCATCATAAACCAGATAATAGAAGGGACCGAATAGGTATGTACGAGATAAATGAGTTAGAAGGTAAAGTGAAAACATTAGAGGATGAAGTAGAAGCTTTAAGGGACACGATTAAAGACCTACTCGGTAAAAGGAATAAGAAACTTTTAAAACTAGTTAAGAAAGCCAGAGCTTGTTTAGACAGCGAAAACTATGTTTTCCTAGAGACCGTATTGGACCTACTTATAGAGGATTTTGAAGAGGGCAATGATAAAATGGTGAGGTTCACGTGGGATGGCCATGAATATAAGTGTAGTCTCCCCGGTGAGCAGTCTGGCTTATATAAACTAATAGAGCCCATACACCCGGCCCCTCTTGGAGCAGGATGATGGAAACAATAACAGTAACCTGGTTCGATAAAAAAGAGAAGGATTGCAGTCCATTAGAAACTGTCTGTCCAACATGCGGCGGTAGCACCGTTGGAGATTTTGGACAGCCTTTTGAATGTGAAACCTGTATGGGAAGCGGTGTAATACCCGTTTTTGAAATCTTGAAGAGTACCGGACCTCAGTCGGAGTAGAATAATGGACCTAGAGAAGAGATACACCGACGCTTTCAATTCAAATCAGAAGGTCGATATTCTTCACATGGTAAGGCGTTACCCGGAATGGGCAGCTAATCGCATCCAGGTGGGGGAACGAGCTTTAGCCATGCTTAACGATAGCCAGCGAAAGATGGCGGAATCCGGAAAGATAGAAGATATTCCTGCAAAAGAGTCCCCAACGGATTGCCCAAAATGCGGTGGAAAAGAATTCCACAGGGAAATATCCCAATGCAGAGACTACCTTGTCTGTGAAAAATGTAAGTCAGTCAGAGATTACCATGAAGCGCTTGAACAATACACAAAAAAACAAATATTGTGCCATTTCTGTAATAAGTGCGTCACATGGGAACGCCCTATTAACCCTTTAAAAATGTTTCCCTTACCACAGGGGTGGACACAATTTTCTCCCGCACTAGGTGGCTGGTTATGCTGTGAAACCTGTAATGAATTAATAAAAAGAGGGGAAAATGTACGATAACGGTGAACCTGAGACGTGCGATAGAATGGAGGTTTGAAACAGTTTCGATAAATCTGTAGAAATCTGAAAATATCTGTTGATTTTTGTCTGAGAAAGACATATATTAGGGTAAGGAGGACAATATGAATAAAAAATCCAAAAGCCCCGAAAACGCTCGCGTTCGGTCCGTTACGCCGTCTGTCCAGAAAAAAATCATCCCCGTTGCCCTAAAATCCCCAGAGGAAGAGATCGCCCTGGTTGCAGCCGGAGACTTCCATGTCGGAGCCACTTGCTTTAACGAGACAGCCTTCTACGAATTCGTACGTCAAATCCTTGAAGAATCGAAAAAGCGACATGTCTATGTAATTCTAATGGGTGACCTCTTCGATGCTATTAACATCACGGATAAACGGTTTCAACTTGCGGAACATAAGTGCTCCATGGATGACGCCCAGATTTTTATAGCAACCTCTCTTAAACCCTTGCTGGAATCCAAGCGGGTACACTTCGTGGGAGCCCTGATAGGTAACCATGAACTGAAATACTGCCGAGGGGATTCTGATCCTATCTATCGGCTATATCGGGAGACGGGGGTTGAGCCACTGGGTATAAAGGCATATATCTATTTTGACCTGTTTGTTGGCAAAAAGAAAATAGCAACTCTCAGAACTGTGGCTTTCCATGGAGCCTCCAACTCCCGTTTGGAGCAAGGGCGTGTCCGTATTGTACGGGATTTTTTAAGAGAGAATGAGCTTACTGAAGACGATTTCGTCAGACTGAACCAGATAGCTTTTTATGGACACACCCATGATTGTCGAGTGGAAGAGGTTCGACGGATTGTACCTGTTCCCCGTGAAGGCATTCAGGCTCGGTACACGCAGTACACCTGCCTGACTGGTAGCTTCTATGACATAGCCAATTTTAATACTCGGAGCTATGTTGCTGAACGGGGGTTGTCACCAACACCAGTAGGGTATATAAAAGCGATTGTGTCTTTGAACAAGGAACTCAAAGTCGAAGCCGTCACCAATAATGGTCTGAATCCTGATGTCGTATCACGGTCATGGAGAGACATGTAATGAGCATGACCATTAGATTTAAGTCATGTCTTGCAAGAAACTCCGGAGCGGGGCCTTGCACAAAAGGCCCCAAAATATACGGTCGTTTCTGTGCAAAGCATAAAGGACAGTACGAATCGGGCCTTATTGATAGAAATGGAAAGAAACTACGTGATCCCACTCCGAGATCCTTGAGAAGATGGCGTAATTACAAAAAACCCGATTGTGTTGCTAAAAATGCTGGAACAGGAGAGTGTAGCCAGACAAGAGCGGGAAGGTTTTGTTCTAAACACCGTAGCCAATATGATAAAAGAATTATAGATTGGAAGGGAAAAAAACTCAGAGACTTGAAACCTAAAAATTGGAGAAAAGGTAAGCCTGGCAAGAAAATATTTCAGGGATGTGTTGCACGGAGACCTGATTCTCCTTGTGGTCGGTATATCAATGGACGCTTTTGTCAAAGGCATCGAGCAGCATACTATAGGGGAGAGATTGATACACAGGGCAACCGCCTAAGAAATCCAAAAAAGGGGTCTCATTCTCAATGTGTAGCAAAGGGTAAAGGAGAGGGAGAGTGCTCTAATAGAAGAGGAAGGTGCAGATTCTGTGGTAAGCATCAAAACCAGTACCATAAGGGCATCATTGATTATAATGGAAACGTGATTCGTAAACTCATCAAGCCAGTACCACCTCGAAAGCCCGGTAGCGGATCACCTTTTTGTGTTGGAAGAAACGCGGGGACTGGAAAATGCAGTAGGTACAAACCGGGAGAAAGATTTTGTAGACGACATCATGCTCAATATTATGTCGGGCATATCATCGACTATGATGGGAATAAACTAAGGGATCCGCAGACCGTGGAGAAATGTGGCATCCCAGAATGTGGAAGCCACGCCGGGTACCTCAGCGGGCTGTGTCAGTATCATTATATTGATATCATAGTGAGAGGCCATTATAATAAATACCCATCTCTCATGCCGACGCTGGATAGTACAATGCCAATAGAAGACATAAAATGGAACAATAGGAGGAAAGATGTTTAGATTTATTAAGCTGTGGTCTTCTTTGATTGTCAATATTTTGGTCCTTTTTGTTCTCATCAGACTCAAACACGCTTTATTCATACCCCCGATAAGTATTACTATAGGGCTTGTTTGTGGAGAGATATTAATTCTGTCTCATGGGTGGAAAAAAATTGATATATGGGATCATCCTTACGAATGGGAACAGGAGCCCCACCCACCCTATAGGCCACAGTTGCTTTGGCTAACCTGTATCACAGGTCACGTTCTTTACGCCTTTATGGCATGCGTCGTGTTTTTGATAATAAAAAGCACGGTAGAAATTCCCTCGGGGTTTGAAATGATCACCGCTTTTGGGATAGGGTGTACATTACCAAGTTTTCAATTTCTGAGCTAAATTATATCCAAATCCAGATAACATATAGCGGAGTTGAAATGAAAGTCACCAAGGTCACGAAAGAGTATTATCGTCTGGAGGACGGTCGGGAGTTCTATTTCGATGAACCCCTCGAAAAGGTGCCCACCGTCAAGCAGCTCCAGAAGATGCTCGACAAAAACAAAGGCATCATCGAGGGTTTGAGAAATGCCGTTGTCGATTAAAGCCGCGTCTGAAAAACTCGGCATATCCATAGGGACGCTCCGGGAATGGGAACGGGAAGGCCTGATAAAGCCTTCCCGCACCCCCGGCAAACACCGTCGATATGACGAGGACGAGTTGTATAAACTGATCGGTCAGGAGAAGACCAAAGACAGTTCCGGAAAGAAGACCGTCCTGTACTGCCGGGGCTCTACCGAAAAGCAGCGGGAGAATCTGAACCGGCAGAAGCTCCGGCTCATGGAACACGCCCACGATAAAAAATACGACTTCGTGGTACTGGAAGAGATAGCCAGCGGGGTCAATGAAAACCGCAGACAACTCAACAAACTCCTTGATATGGTCATCGCCGGTCAGGTGTGCCGGGTCGTTATCGAATGGAAAGACCGACTTGCAAGGTTCGGATTCACGTACATCAAAAAGTTATGCGATGCCTTCAACGTCGAATTAGAGATAATCAACCACCGTGATGAACAACGGTATGAAGAGGAAATCACCGAGGACATCATAGCCATTATGACCTCGTACTCGGCACGTATCTACGGTAAGAGGGGCGGTCGGTGCAAAAAGTAATAACAGGAACCATCCATCAGGGGGACTTCGACGCCCTCAAACAGATCATGAGGAGCCAGTCCTCCTGTCGCCGTTACGCCTATCAGCGCATCCACATAGATGCGCTGACCAAGGCCAATGACGTAGTGAAAGCCTGCAAGCCACTGTACATGGCCAAGCTGAACCAGCGGTACATCCAGGATGCTGTGCTGAGAGCCAAGAGCGTGGAGAAGGAACATGCCCTGTTTGGCGGCAAACGTCTCTGGAACAAGATGCTCAGCCATCTCGTCACCAAGGATCAGTGGCATCAGGCCCGTGACGGAGAACTCTACTCCCGTGGAGACGTGACCAAACAAGGCAACCCCAACATCAGGGTCATCAACACCCCGGAAGGTTATAGGCTCCGTGTGGGTCTTCCCGGTCATCGAGAGTTCCTGTTTTTCAAGCTCTATATTCCGGAGAAGTTCCAACATGAGTTTGAGCTGTACCGCCAATGTTACGATGTGAGGATCAAGGCCAAGGATGGAAAGTTCTACGTTTACATTGGCCTGACGATCCCGGATGAGAAACCAGTGTTCAGGTTCTCCAATGGAACTATAGGGATCGATACCAACCCTGACGGATTGACGGTAGTGGAGACGGGGAGGGACGGGAACCTGTTGGGTCATCACTATCTTCATGCTGACAGGCTACAGTTTGCCAGCAGGGACAAAAGGAAGAATGACACAGAGGAACTGGCCAAACAGGTCGTTGATCTCGCTGTCCTAAAGGGCAAGGGGGTCGTTCTGGAAGACCTGAAGTTCAATGATGGAAAACACGGCCCGAAGAAGTTCAACCGGATGCGCCACAATTTCATCTACTCTCAGTTACTTCAGGCTATCGAACGTAGGGCCATGAAGAATCGTGTTGAAGTCAAGAAAATCAACCCGGCTTTCACGTCTATCACCGGGATGCTGAAGTATCAGAAACAGTATTCATTGAACCGTCACACAGCAGCGGCGTTAGTGATAGCTCGTAAGGGCTTGGGGATATGCGAACAGATCAAGGTTAAGTTGGAACCGGGAGAGAACAAGAAGCTGAACCTTGAAGGAAGAGGTTTCAAGATCGCTCTCACGGCGAAGGCTTACTCCTACTTCTGCCACCTCTATAGAGTGGTGGAGGTGAAAGCGCCAGCGGTCACACCGCCGTGCCTTAATCTTCCGATGGAGAATTACGGCACAAGCTGATTCATGGGTCAGCAATGATCCAGGATCAGTGGTAATCGGGCTCTATTTCTGGTCGAGTCCGTGTGTTCGAGAAACACTGAGGATGATGAAAGGCATCCTTGAAGGTCTGATGGAGTCTGTGTAGATTTTATCAGATTTTCTAAACCAGGATGAACCCTGGTATTATGATTATCAGGCTCTCCTTGAATTTTCATGCTCGGACGAGCCCTATACTATAGAAAAGTTGATGGAATGGTTCAATGAGGACTATAGTGGCATATTTAATAAAAACTATGAAAATCAGGAACAGCTTTTACGATGGTGTACATTCTTAACTGAACGACACAAAATAGCCCTCCCTTATTCTTACGTGATATATTTAAAAGAAGCATATAATCAATGGTCTAAAAATGGATGTCAGTTTCCATCAGATGACCTTCTAACCGCAATAGAAAAAGTAATTCAAGCAGGCAGGTTGCCGGAATAGATTAAAGTTTATGATCTACCCAACGATACAGCCCGATCGACCGTATGTCAGAACTACCGTCCAGCAAGCTGACGGGAATTCGGCAGTATTTATTTGGGGCGATAGAGGATGGAGCTTTGAATACTATGTCGATAAAAATAGGTTCAGGATTCTCACAGAAGAAGAGCAGACCGGAGAGTATGCAAAGAACCTCGTAAGTCATGAAGTCGTAGACCACCCTGAGGAGATACCTGATAATGCCCTTAATGAAAACGAAACAATTCACGCTTACCGTTATGGCGGAATCATGTCCATGAGATGTGGGTGGTACATAACGCCATCTGATGATTTCAACCGAGTTCTAAAAGTAAAATTGGTACGGATGTCATAATCCCTAAAAACCGGTATGAATAGACCTAGGATGCCATAGTATGAATAAGATTGAGGATGGTTTCGAGAAACGCGAGAGACAACCGGACTACTGGAAAGACCCCCGCTGGAAAAAAGTTAAGGCCCTAAGAGTAAAAAATAAGGACGCGGAAGCTAACGGGCTCGTGTACCAAATAAGGTCTGACTGGGGTATGGAATGAGCTCAAAAAAACTGGGAGAGTTCGAGACGATAGTACAGGGATCCTTTGACCGGTCCCTTATGCAGAAGGCACTGAACCTGCATTATATCGGGCAGGAAAACTGTAATAAGTTAGATGATACCGGAAAACACCTAGTATCTATAGACCACCCCAACATGGCAGCATTGGAAAAAGCTCATTATAGATTATGTGAGAACCTCAGAATAAAGATAAAAGGTGACCTCCTTGAGGACGGAAGCATCGTAAATCTGAGGGTTTTCCAATAGGAGAGAAGCATGTCTGGGTACGAAGCCAAAAAAGAAGACCTGATCAAAGAAATCAAAGAAGACCTCGATGCTGGTAGGCCCCTGGTCAGTAGACCATATAAGGTGGGTGTCCCACCTAATACGATTATTATCAGCGGGGACCTCTGTTTTGAGGATAAGCTTAAGAAAGCTAAAGCAGTCCTCTATCGATTACTGCTGGAAAAAGAGGAAAATACCATCACGGAAAAAGAACTCGATATGATGTATGCCCTTGCCGGGGATAAGGCCATTCAGGAGATACTTAATGAAAGTGGAGCTACCCCGTATATCAAAAAATAACACAGTAAAAAGGAATACCCATGACAGGTAAACGCCGCAGAGCTCGCGGAACAAAACGGGCACATCACAGAGGGCGTTTGCCGTTCCGTTATTCGCAGTGGCCTGCGAGAGCGAGAATATCAACAGCGGGATGTTGATACAAAGCGAAATGTCCTTGCCAAATTGCGTAAATGGATAACCGAGGAAGAGGCGCGGCTGGATAATAAGGAGTCGGATCACGTAACCATTTGATTTTATTGGATAATTACATTTTGGGCCTTTTCCCTGTATAATATCTAAAGAAAGAAAAGGAGCGCACAGAACATGGGACTATCGAACGAAGAGCGCCTCAAAGGGATCTACTACGCCGTCGCAAAAATCACCGAATTTGCCGATGAACTCGATAAGAAGAAGCCGGGTTACCCCGAAAAGCTCGTCGGCCTCATCCAACACCTGTGGCATGACCTCCTCGGCCGAAACGCTAATTCCATCCACTGGGTTGTGGGGTCTAGTGCCACGAATCAAATAACCTGGGGTACGATTTCCCCCTGGTCTATAGCCGTTCAGGGACACTGTGATGGCCTCTTCAACGAGGAGAGTCCGGTCCTGAAAGCCCGAAAGAACAGCGATGATGATGAGCCCTTCGATGCCTTTAAGTCTTTCCTTGGCATTCCGGGGCTTTTAGGACAGGCTGGAGAACATTATAAATTCGTCTATAACGTCTTTGCATGGTCTGAGCACCTCGTCTACTACCTCCGTCGGTATAGGGATGAACTTCTTGAGGACCTAAGCTCCCTCTCCGAAACCATCAGCAAAATACAGGGGGAATGCTTTAATCTATTCAAGGGAGATGATACCTACGCCAGAGCCTATGTACTATTTCAGGCCTGTCGTCTCATCTATACCGATAGCTACCCATACATGGATTACGACGCTTTTACCCAGTATCTCACGAAAGAAGGCTGCCATCATGACCTGAACCGGTTGATGACCGAGGGCAGCCTCAAAGAAATATCTGAAGTGCATATAATCCTAGAAAGAGCCAGGAAACAGAATAAGCTCACGCAGGTACTACGTGCGGAGTGTTTCATGAAGCTGGCTGGCCATAAGTATCATTATGATCACCAGTTCAAGGCCCTCATAAAAATAGCCGGTAAATCCTGGAGTAATGACCAGAAAAAGAGGCTTACGGAGCTCTTTGAGGAATGTAAGAAAAAGCATGAGGAATATGAAAAGGATTCTCAAGAGCGGTATGAAAACAACAAAGAAGATAAGCTGAGCCTCTACGGATGCTGTTTTGAGTGAGATGCAGAGGTGAGGAGGAACTATGTCACGTTTTATCTTCGGTCTTCTTATCTTCTTTTTTGTGTCCTCAGCGGAAGAATTAGATGCAATCGATAAATGGTTAGACCTAGTGGACCTTCGAACTACCGTCCATACGCCCGTTTTCAGTAATAGCGGTTTTGCTTCAACATCACTTTGGACAGAGACGGGAGAGAGTAAGGATATTCTTGTCCTGAAGATGAAGGTTTTCAAAGGTGAGGTAAATACAAATGGACACGTAAGGGTTACTTTTAAAGATAATTCGTTGATCCCAGCAAAAAAAGAGGACGTAAGTCTTACATCAATTATCGAATTCTCAAAGTCCTGGTGGTTTCAAGTCCCAGCCACTTTAGGCGTTCATGTAAATGGAATCCTCTGGATGCCCCCTTTTAAGATACTTGTAATAAAAATGAATGGTATAGAGATGTGTTCCTTTAATATTGGGGATAATCTCGTTTTATCCGACCGGAAATAAGCCCATGCACACATTTTACGTGATATGGGTCAACTGTGACTGTTCTTCATACTGGTGGGCCAGGTCCTCCCGTCGGTAAGTTTGTCCGGGGCCCTCGCTGCCGTTTATGCGGTAAGATACTCGGATTTATGGACTGGAAAGATTATGGCCGTGTACGTGCAGTCTCCGAAGGAACGGCGATCTCATTGGCAAGAATGTTAAATAATAAGGCCCTTACCGCTGTCGATAAAGAGGTGTACGCTTTATGCCCAAAAGACCATTGGTTTGAAGCTGATGAGTTGCCCCCGTATATTCGTTGCAGAGAATACCGATTAGGTAGATTACGAGATGCTGGATTTTTACGTAGCCAGGTAATAGATCCCTTGGGTAAATTCGTCGTTAAGTACTGGACCAATACAAGCGTACCTCCCTCCGAAACCTAACCTGGATGTGGACTATGTTCACGGCCCTTATCCGTCTGTTTCGACCTGAAGAACCGGATAATTATGCCCTCAGCCGAAAATACAGAAAAAGAAGAAAGCGGTTAGAGAGGTTCTTCAAAATATCCGGTGAGATCATTCATGAGGAAAACTTCGATGACTATAAATTAGTCATCAAAAAGCATTATACGCGGCTTAACTGCTCGTCAGTCACCCGAGGTCTGGTTTATAAGGGCGATCGTGTCATAGCTGATATCAAACGGAATTATGCCGCTTTTCCATACACCTTTATCCGGCATAGTAATGGCAATAAGTACCTGGTCTGCGGGGAAGATTACCAGGGATACACCGTGGTAAATCTGACTCTTGAAAAAACGTATAACTATGTTCCAAAAGAAGCCGAGAAGGGCGCTGGCTTCTGTTGGGTGCAACATAAATATTTTGAGGGCGAAAACGATACCTTAGAAGTTGAGGGATGTTACTGGGCGTTTCCCTATGAAGTAGTGACCTATGATTTCAACGACCCCGACACCCTCCCATATAAGGAGCTGAGCAGAAGGGAAGCTGAGGAAGAGGATGACAGGGATGAAGAAAGCTGTCCCGAGTGTGATGGGGATGGCGAGTACCTTTCAGGTCAGGACCAGAGAAAAGAAACCTGTTGATATTGCAAGGGAACCGGTAAAAAACCTGAGGACCGCGTATGAATATAGATGGCTTGAAGTGTGGGTCATGCGAAGGATGTTGGTATAAAACAAACCATATTATACCTGATAATATTGATTATGGTTGCCCCTGCTATCACCAATTTGAACCCAAAATTGGTAAGGAAATAACGGTTGAACACTGGTCACAAGGAGACCTGATATCCGGTACTATTATTGGAATGGGGAGTGGTGCGATCACCATAGAAATTAATGATTTTGGGTGTGACCCCGAACTCCCCAAAAGAATATACCCCGATTTAAAGAATCTTCCTTATTATATGGAACAGGCGTATATAAAGACCCTTAGTCGTTTGGAAAGTCCCAAGAACTCGGCAGGCAGGAGCTGAGTTTATGTTCAGACCAACGATATATCCTTGCAGAAGTCCAGTCTTTGAAGCATTGAAGGAATCGGGACCTACAAGGAACTGGCTCTGAAAGGAGTGACTCATGCATGAGCTTACAGGTAAAAAAGTATATGTAGTACTTGATCAAGACGGATGGACAATAAGCGGTATATATTCAAGTCCTGAAATTGCTGAAAAGATGCGTTGTAAGAGATTTGAGCATGTATTTCCTTATACGATAGATGAGGGCGCAATACAGGAAAAAGACAAACAGGCTCAGGAGGAATCCAGAAGGAAATGAATATAGGCGGAGCGTTGTCTTGTAGGCCCAGCTAAAAAAGGGAGTGATTATGTCAACGGTAAAGCGATGTCCAGAATGTGGGTATACATATTGGGCTGGCATCAATGATACGGGCACATGCGTCGAAACGGAGGGGACCGGCTGTTGGGCCGCTGCTCAGGGCATGCCCGCCAAAAAGTCGTGGGCCAATACGGGACTCACAACGGGCGGAACGCATGTTGAGAAGTAAGGTCTGCACTCATTGCAACACATCTATAGCCCCTCGGTATCCTTTCTGTCCCTGGTGCGGAACCAAACAGAAGGTCCATAAGAGACCCACCCGGAGCCGGACGACCCAAAGAGTTATATGTAAAAGATCTAAAGATTGTCGTGACTTCGTATGCTTTCATAAGAAGCCCCATAAAGCGAATCCAGATTGTTCGATGTATTGTAAAATTCCTGGTGGGTATCAATACGCGACGTGTGTGAAACAAAAATAAATTCCTACCAGAAATTATTTTCTGGACTCTGACCAGTTTTTTAGTATAATATATGAGGGGTCCAAAGTTCTACCGATTTTGCTCTTTGACATTTTCTACCACATGCTGTATAAAAGGCACTTATTGGTTTCAAAATATTGGAGTATTCCCCGCACACGCGGGGATGAACCGTACGAGGTTGACATCCAGGCACCTGGGACTGAGTATTCCCCGCACGCGGGGATGAACCGATTAGCAGCACGGCATAGCCATTCGTCGATGTATATTCCCCACGTGCGCGGGGATGAACCATTGGCTGCCCCTAAAAGCATCTTGTTACCATTGTATTCCCCGCGTGCGAGGGGATGAACCGATGCAGCGCATCACGTTGCGGTTTGATGATACATATTCCCCGTGCTGGGACGAACCAAACCCTGCGATGTTGAGATTAAGACTTCCAGATATTCCCCTTTAGGGATGAATCGAACGATACGAACAGGCTTGACTTCGGAAACTGTATTCCTCTTACTGAGGATGATGCACTCACAACAGTAGCATGTTTATGTCATGCAGTCCCCGTTTGGGGTTGAACCAGTGACTGTGCTGAAAATGCGTAATCCCTAGAGGGGACTGTTTTACAAAAAAGATATTGACTTTTGGTTCTTTTTTTATTATAATTTAGATAAAGGTGACAGTGCTCAAAATATTTTAATAACAAAAATTAAAAATCCGCACCACAAAAAAGCGGAGCTAGAATGAATCCTTTTATCGACCCGATTCCAGTAATCCGTAAAAATGGCCTGGTTGAAAGGATCCCCCTTTCTGAGATCACCTCAAATTATAGGACCAACCCCGTTATAGAGTTTGGCTTCTCCAGGCCGGACTTCAACAGCTCCTTCGAACAGTTCGTTATTGCGTCCCTTCAATTTGGAATGCCCCCAGGGTCAAAAGAGGCTCATAAAAAATTCCTCAGGACGCCTCCTTCTTCTAGAACTCTGAAAAAAATATTTCCGTCTAAATACTTTGACCTCCTCAGTAACGACCCCAGGCCATTACAGGGAAACAAGCCCACAAAAAGTGGTTATGAGAAAAAAATCGGTGAGCTTATACCAGAAACACCAAGGAAAGAACGTATAAAAGATAATCGTGACTTTTTTATATCTGAAGATAAATACAGAAAAATATGCCTTGAATGTGCCTTTATTAGTGTTTATATGCTTCAAGCGAGGGGCCCCATGGGCGGCCCAGGACATTACCCGTCATCTTGCATGACTGCGTTGGGGACCACAATTACAACAGTACGGGGCCGGACTCTTTGGGAAAGTTTATGGAGCAACGTTATTCTCAAATCGGAATTTACTGGGGAATGGACCGGAAATCCATTCTTTTGGGATAAGAAATTTAATCGCAATCATGCCCTGTCTCATTATTTCGAGCGTTGTAGAACAATTTATCTTATTGAAGACTCTAATGAAGATTCTGAACAGGGAATTTGTGATATATGCGGGCAACAGGTGTCAATCACTGTAAGTAACTTTATCAGAATTAATTATAAGGTCCGTAAGTTTAAAACCCCACACCCATTATGCCCCTATAAAATCAACGATAAAATCTTAAGTTATTATGCCCCAGGCCGAATAAGTACAACTAAGAATTGGCCCGTATATACAACTTCTTACGTTTCTTTGGGTCGGTACATTTCTGAGTGGATTAAACCAAGGAAAAATAAAAAGGATAAACTTCAGAAAAGGTCACCAGCACCAGTAATAGCATCATACCTTTCTAGATATGACGGGCCTTTCGAGATAAAGATAGACGCTCCAATTTACAGACAAGCTCAGTTCATCGAGTATCTTACAAGGATACTTCCGATTCCTGGAGCCTCTGAAAGAGACAATTTCCTAAAGTCTATTGAGGTCGCACAAAGATTCAGCGATTATTATTCTTTTCTATACGAGAGGCGGTTCACCTCAAGATTAACGGCCTTAAAATCTTTCTACGATGATACGGAGAATTTATTCTTCGAGAACTATAATAGTCCCTCTGTTTTCTATAACCGCATAGTTTTTCAGAGCCTTAATAAGATCAAGCCCCTAAGTTATGGGGAAAAAGGCCGTATGGTCGAGACCCTGAAAGAAATAGAAGAGGAGTTTGGTCTAAAGCCTATTGACAAGGATAAGCTATTTCCAGCTGATTTGGTAAAGTTTTCTAAAGAACAAAGGACGCTGATTCAAAACTGGTTCCTGGAGATTCAAAAAGATTTTTCACTCAGGAACATTCTCAGGTCGACTGGCTCTGACTGCGATAGTGCTATTGTGGATGAACTCATTGAGTCTTTGAAGGTCGACAGAAATAGAGCAACTCTCATAGCGAAGGGTATAGCCTCCATAAATGGCCTATCAAACGAAGTGCCCTTTATAGATCAAGTCTCATCCTCTCCTAACGCACATCTCCTTAAACCCATAAGTGGCGATAACTTAATCCAGATCATTAAGGATCTCGAATCCGTTGATCTTTTCCAGGTTGTATCAGCATTTATTGAGTACAAGAAGTTCTATAATATCATCATAGGAGGAACAGGATGAGTCTCTACAACCGGACAAAAAGCTTTTTCATCACGGCCACGGTACTTTTTAAGAGGGGTCCCTCTAACGTGAATCGTGACCGTGATGGTCTTCCGAAGGGGGCCAATTGCCTGGGATCGGAGAGAGGCAGAGATTCCTCACAGTCCCGGAAAAGGAGCATTATCAGGGATGCTCTTGCTGATAGCGGGGTCATCTCTGTACAGACGGGGCATATTGGTGCTTATGCCTATGAGAAACTCATCGAGAAGGGCATGAAGAAAGAAAAAGCTGAAGCTCTTGCCATAAAAATAAAAGAGTCCTTCGCTAAGAAAAGTGATGAAAAGAAAAAAGTAGCAAAAAACAACAAAAATGGTAAGAATGGCAATAATGATGATAAATTCAAGACTGAGGTCTTGAAAATTCAACCATGTGAATTCAATGCCGTAAATCAACTTATCGAAAAGCTGGCCAATGGAGAAGACGTATCCGACTGGATAATCAAAGAAGAAAAAACTGAGCTCTTTAACCTTTATCGGCGCAATGTTACCAGCGATATATCACTGTTTGGTAGGCACGCCAGCCCCCCATACCTGAAGTACAGAGTTGAAGCGGCATGCCGCTTCGGTCATGCCATAACGGTTCATCAAACACGTATCAGGAAGGATTTCTTCACGGCGATCGATCAGCTCAGTGATTCCAAGGGTGCCGGTCACCTTGGAGATATATGGCTCAGAGATGGTGCTCTTTACGCCTACAGTGTTATCATCGACCTGGGTGTTTTAGCCAGGAACAATGACCGCTCTCTTGATGAGAACATCCAGGATGTTTGCAACCTAATCAAGGGCATGATTGAATGCTCCCCCTCAGGACATAGCACCACCATCGCCAATGGCCTCAGTTTTGCCGATTATGTCCTTTTCACCAGGGGTGAGGGGCATTATGAGGACTACAGCAACGTCTTCGTTCAAGAATTGCCCATTCAGGGTGAAACTCCGATGTTTGATCGAGCGGTCAGAAAACTCCGAGGCCGTATCGAGCAGATTAAACGGAAAAAGTTGATGGACGTCGATACCATGGAACTCTTCATCGAAGAGAGCGAACTGGATGACAGCAAACATAATATCGGAAACGTGAACGCTTTCATCTCAGAGCACATCAAAAAAGCCTTCAAGGGCCGAAAAATTGGTGAGGATGAAGAAGACAGGGCTTTCAAGGAGGCCCTCATTCCGGTCAAAAAAATTCGTTCATCCGTGCCCGCAAAAAGGGGTCGGCCCCCAAAAAGTTCAAAGGTCGTCAAAAGAGGCAGGGGCCGTCCCACTACGAAAAGAGCTCGGGCCAGGAGGTAATTATGGGCCAATACCTCCTATTCGGACTAGAGGGGCTTTTCCAAGCATGGGGGTCCCCCCTAGCAAACGATAACCGTGCTGTGGAGTCCAGGCCAACCAAAAGCGGAGTGGTGGGGTATCTGGGAGCTTGTCTGGGCCTAACCGAGGCTGAGCATCTTAAGGGACTCTGCAGCCTTATAGGGTTCTCATGTCGTGTAAATAGACCCGGCACAAAGATTGTAGATTTTCAGTCGGTTGGGTTACTCCATCGGGATACTTCCAAGTATATCCAGGATAATGGATTGCCTAATAGATACTTCCATGCCGCCCTCAACGTGCGGCCGGAAGATCGTCTGGCTCTCAATCACTTATTCGAGAAACACACAGACCTGAGCAGGTCTAATACCATCATTGGAGAGAGGGAGTATCTCTGTGGGGCTTCTTTTACGGCCTGTATTTGGAGCCTATCCAAAAAGGTGAAGCTTGAATACCTGATGGAGCACATTCTTTATCCTATATTTCAACCCTTTCTCGGACGTAAGTGTTGTCTTCAGAGCGCCCCCCAACCTCAAATCATTGAGGCTCGGAACCTTAACCGTGCATATTCAGGATATTCACCCATTACTGATGATCCGGTTAAAGGAAAAGTGCCCGTATTCTGGGAGGGCTCCGATAACAGTTTTACCTGCAAACGTGAGCATATTCGGTATGATATAGTTATCGGGCACAGGATGTTCAGTCCGAGACTAGAGAAAGAGGGCGTATATGTTTTTCAGTGAGATGACATTCCAAGAAGAAAGGAACTTATCAATAAACCACGGTCCCGGTTGGTTCAAAAACCAATTATGCATGATTATACCTGATTCTAAGTATGTCTATGCTTACGAATCGCCATACACATACGTCGTATCTGAGAACATACCCATTTTCAAGAGTAAGACATGGTTCATAAAAACCAAACCATACCAGCCAGCAATAGCGAAAGGGCGATATTTCTCTTTTCAGATATGCCTCAACCCTACTGATAAGAAAAAGAACAGAAAAGGTAGGGAGTATGTGGTAACCCAGTACGTGAATAGGCTACGAGAACAGGGCATTCCTAAAGAACAGATGCCCCCGCGTGTCATGGTTTATCAGGCTATAAAGCAATGGTTCGAGTCAAAAAAGAACTTACACGGATTTGAAGTTATTGAAATGCAGACGGGTCAGTACAATAATATATCCTTTTACCACAAGAAGAATAATGACGATATCAAATACACGACTGTATCAGTTACTGGAACTCTGATAGTAACTGATGCGGAACAATTTCTGAACTCAATCTTCAGAGGTATAGGTAGTCAAAGACGTTATGGTTGCGGTCTTCTTCTTATAACTCCTCTATGAGCTCTCGTTACGAGACCCGAGAGAAGATAGAAGCCAGAGAATGGCTTTTCAATGAGTATTCCAGAATAACCGGAAACAGGTTTATTCCAAAGGGTCAATATTACTGGACTCTATGTGGGGAACAGTCTAATTCGGAGAGTTCAGAAATAAACCAGTTGTGTATCAAGGGATACATAAAAAAGAAGCAATTTGTTGGAGTAGATCGGGATCCACGAAACATTGAGTTTAATAAAAAGCTTCATTCTAGTGCCACTTGGTTCAGGGGTGAGTTTAGAACGACCTTCCGTGAACATGTCGATGAATACCCTCCTGCAATAATTTATTACGATTCCCTAAACAGTGTCGATAACGATGAGCTCGGCCGATCCGTAAGACCTGTCATTATGGAGGCTCCTCCGGGAACTCTTATCTGCATCAATGGCATTTTGAACATAAGATATCGAAGAGAAAAGAAAAGAGAGGAAATAATAAAAACTCTCGCTAAGCAATATGCGTCATTTGAGGACCTAGATAATGAGGTTATTGAGGTTGGAACCCACCCATATAAATCATATAAAAAGAGATCTAAAATGTGCATGCTCCTTCTTCAGAAAAAAGGTGAAGAGAGCGATGCAGCCCCCTCATTCGAATATACTTTTAAGGAGAAATACAGGGACCTCCTTGAACCAACATATTTAAGGAGGGGTGAGTTTGTACTTACTAAGAAACAGAAGGAAATACTAGATGGGTCAGTTAATAGGAATTATACTATAACCGTAGCACCGCCTGGATGGGGCAAGAGTGTCTTAATAATAGCCCTAACCCTCTCCCGTAAAAAAACTCAAAAGTCATTGATCATAGCACCCCAAGGGCACCTTACTTATTTCTATGCCGAACCCGCTAAATTTCGATTAAAGGGTAAGGTCCTCAATTGGTCACCGGCAACAAGATTTAGTGACAGAGATTGCCGAAATGTGGCAGAAGAACTTAAAAAGTGGCTTTTAAGTAGACCGAGAGTCCACAATACTGCGACTGCGACTCATGCTGGATTTGTAGAAGTATGGAAACGGTGTTCAAAAGAAGAGAGACGGAAAATTTGCAAAAATCTTCATATTTATGTAGATGAGTGCCACCATCAAGGAGTTGAAGATGAAAAAAATAACTCAAGGCCGACTAATATAGGAAGATACATAGATGAAGCTATAAGATTTAAAGATAAAAGTTTTGGTGTCCATCTATTTACAGCCACGCCATACAGGACTGACTGGCTTCCCCTAGTAGATTATAAAACATACCATGATCTTTTCGAGAGGTTTGATGTACCTTTTCACGAGCACTTCAGGAGTCTTGGTATAAAGAAGGTCTTTTTTGACTATATATTCTTTAACGTTAACCATGCTAAAAAATTAATACCTCAGCAAGTAAAAAAGTACAGGGGTCGAAAACAGATCATAGTATTTCCGCCATCAAATACAGGACTAAGAACTGATGGTGATAGGGTTTATAAGGTCATTAGGAGCAGAATAGGTGCCCTTGGAGAGGTCTGCGACCTCGTTGATAGGAAAAACCAGAAATACAATAAAAAAGACCTGTTCAATAAGAAAAATGATGATTTTTATGATATAGTTATAGCAGTGGACATGATGAATGAGGGAACAGATTGGCCATGGGCCAGCGTCCTTCATATTTTAAAAACAGTAAATTCTATACGAGTGATGAGTCAGCTGATAGGTCGCGTTTTAAGAAAATATAAAGGTAAAACAGAGATAAATATCCATTGCTATCTTCCCAGGTCTGAAACTAAGGGGTTGAGAATAAAATGCTCTGACCGAGTAAATGCCATACTTGTATCTCTCATGATGGATGACCTCTTTATCCCGATTGCATTACCCATTATAGGGTCACACGCTCGTCCTGAGTACAAGCCCCTTTATAATATCATAGGGGATGCAAATTATGCAGCTCTGAAAGCTGAAATTCTAAGATATGCGGCTCAGATAGAACTGCGTGGCATAACTGATCAGGATATTATCATCAAGGAGCTAAGAGAAATAGGTTCTAATTTCTACGATAAGATAAAGGGGGGTATTGAAATAGGGGGTAGCGGTAAAAGAATAAATAGAACATATTTCAGCAACTTTGCTCAATTCTCATACTATAAGCTCATCAGGCAATTTCTAGGAAATGAGAGAAAAAACATCTTTGATTCATTATCTGAGAGTGGTTTTTATGACCTATCTAATTTCAATTTTGACGAATTTAGAGAAAAATTCGACCTAGTATTCGAGAAATATATCAGGGGAGATTTCAGGATATTTGGAACAAAAGAAGGAATAGATTATTTCACATTCAAGGAAATAGAGAATGAATTAAAAAATATTATAGCAAGGGGTGAATTAAGCAAAGAAAATGAAGTAGTAAAAGACGCAGTTGATAAGGTGGCTATAGAAAAAGAATTGACTGATCTTTCCTCAATAAAGATATCTAAACCAAAGTATATTGAACTGTCAAAATATCAAGAGGACCTTAAAGGGCGGTGGGTAACAGTAGTCGCTTCTGAAAATGATCCGCTTAGTATAAGGGGTATGACTTTCATATCAAATTTTTTTGCAAGAATAACTAAGCATGATGGTTCCGGAATAGAGGCCGTATGTTATGGGGGGAGGTCTCTCAAACCCCATGGAAAATCATATATTCTAACTTACAGGAACTCTCAATATGCTTTTGATAAGGGAACATGGAAAGCTCTCAGTAAATTAAACAAAGTAGCGGCACTACCAGAATTTTCGGTATCGTTCAAAGCGGAAATACCCAGGGATAGAATCATACCATAGGAGGTCTTCTATGAATGACATGACTCTTACCGACCGCGCAGAAATTGAGATCATGGTCAAAGCGGGTTTTCCAACTGAACGAATCATGTTTTTCTACCGAAACATTTATACAAGACAGCAAATTGCTGGTATTCGTGCGGTTCTGAAAAAAAACTCACCTGTCAGAAAAATTAGGGCAGTTACAAAAAAAATAGAAAAGTCAGTGATGAGGATGGGAGACGATATAAGGGGGCAGATAATAAAGATGATAAAAAAGGGTATGGGTACTGAACAAATTAGAGCTTTATATAAAAATATGTATACTACACAACAAGTCGCTGCCATTAAAGCATGGGTTACCATGGGAAAATATTAGTAGTTCCATAGGAGCTTTAGAGTTCTACCGATTTTGCTCTTTGACATTTTCTACCACATGTTGTATAACAGGGGCCTATTTGTTTCAATATATTGGAGTATTCCCCGCGTGCGCGGGGATGAACCGTCACAGCGGATCACGTTGCGGTTGGATGATACGTATTCCCCGCGTGCGCGGGGATGAACCGATCGTTGACGTCGGATCCACACACCGTATTCCCCGCGTGCGCGGGGATGAACCATATCATTCATTTTTCAAGCAGTTCGGGAATTTCGTATTCCCCGCGTGCGCGGGGATGAACCGGACGCATTAGAGAAATATTGCAATACACATCAGTATTCCCCGCGTGCGCGGGGATGAACCGATCTATCCATACCGATGCCCGGCCTGTGGCCAGTATTCCCCGCGCACGCGGGGATGAACCGTGAAGCGTGCAGAACTACCCTCGACCGACTCAGTATTCCCCGCGTGCGCGGGGATGAACCGGTCAAAGAGATGCTGAACCAGCCCCCGGTCCAGTATTCCCCGCGTGCGCGGGGATGAACCGTGGTACACGACGCAGGACGGCGGTGAGCGTATCGTATTCCCCGCGTGCGCGGGGATGAACCGGTCCAGTGCGGCCAGTTTTCCCTCCCGTGCGGCGTATTCCCCGTGCGCGGGGATGAACCTAACCGCGTGTCGGGCGTGCTGTCGAAGTCACGGGGATGAACCGTGTCTGCAAACATTGGACTTGAGCATCCACGAGTATTCCCACGTTGGGAATGAAGCGAAAGTATTCCTATATAACCAATGGTGAATAGGAGCTATTATGGTGGTGTTTTTTATTATAATATTCTTTTTGACAACTTTGCATGCCCAGACTATGGATACAATACTCGTTGTGGATTCAGGTTCTTGTCTTAGAGAATTTAGGCCTTCTCTTGAACTACCATCCGGGTCATATATCGAAGAATGTATACTAGTTTCAGAATGCATAATGGGCGTAATAATGGGTACAATGACCCTCACCTGGGGACCATTAGCAGCTATAGGAGAAGATTATGAAACAGCCCATATAATAGCAAGAAAGAAAGCTAGACTTATTGGGGCAGAGTGGCTGGTCTATGTTAGTTCTACTTATTATAATAAGACTGGAAATATAGCAACAATAACTTATAGATTATATAGCGAACCATGTATAGAATCCAACGGAAAATTAGCAAAGCCCTCGTTATAAATAATTCTTATTTGTGCGGGGATGAATCATCATGTTTAATTTAGGGCCCCATCTAACTATCATGTACTAAAGGGGCCCCTATGAAAAAGACTTCGAGGGCAATAACTAACCGTCATTTCAAGATTAAACCACTAGAATGGAAAGAGGCTGAGGTAGGCTTTGTCGCCAAAAATGGCCTTTTAGTCTTTATCTGTTACACTCGCTTACATGGCAGCAAACTTAATATTTTAGGAGATACTGAGATAAAAGGATATATCCTATCAAAAGAATTCGATACAATTGAAGAAGCTAAAGCATATGCCGAAAATTGGTGGAGTTCTTTCCTTATGCGTGTCCTAGAACCCATCAAAAACACATGAGACAGTATAATAATCGCTGAATTTGAGAAGAGTCCCAAGAAGAGAACACATGCCGCAAGCCTCTTCCACTTCGATGTCGATTGAATTGGCATGGTCCCTGGACTTACGAGTCAAACGTGTTTCCTGGACTTACGAGTCAAACGTGTTTCAGAACGCTCAACAGAAATATTGTGGATCTCGAACGTGCAGAAGTTGTGGACTAGTTGAACTATTTCGTGAAGAACAGGAGAACGTACAATGGCAGAGAAAGTCGTAGTGTTCGACGAACTAGATACAGTATTTCCGAAAATTCAACAAATCGAATTTGAAGTTCTTCAACTATTTCGGCGTACAATTGGCGCTAGAGGTCCAACTGGCGTTAATGGTCCCGAGAACGTCATGAATAACTCGATTGCTTTGTTGACGAGCGCTCGAAATATGCTCATTCGCATCGCGAAAGATTACAACATTCCGATAGCCGATTTCGAACGAGCGCCTGTCGAGCAGAAGAGCGATAAGACGTGGGAGAACGTTGCCAAGGCGAAGGAAGTAGTCAAGAAGATCGCAGAGGTCAAAGGCTCTACCGGCGATGGCTACGACGATACCCGGCCATATGTGTGTTTTTAACGAGAAAGAGCTCATCTGCCGGAACATAGTATTTAATTCCAGACACTATCCCGCTATAATAGGGTATGGCACTCAATGACGAACAACTCCGGGCCATCCATGCCCCCTCCCCGACCCTCGTAAATGCCTCGGCCGGAAGCGGTAAAACCCGCTGCCTCATAGCCAAAATAGAGTCCATCCTCAAAACCGGTGCTCCCCCAGCCTCCGTCTGCGCCATCACCTTCACCAATAAAGCCGCCAACGAGATGAAGTCCCGCCTAAGGGGCTTCAATATCAACGACATGCAGATATCCACCATCCACAGCATGTGCGTACGTATCATCCGCTCCTTCTATAAGCACACCTACCTCAGACCCCCCTTCTCCATCTACGATAATAACGACCAGCTATCCGTCATCAAAACCATCCTCAAAGCCCGAAATATAACCACCCAGCCCAATGAGGTCCTCAGTGCCATCAGCCGGGCCAAATCCGATGACCTGGTCGATGACCTCGATGGGAAATCCGTCGATGAGGTCCATACCATCACCCTGGGAGACATCTACAAGGCCTATCAGCAGATACTCATAAAAAACAACGCTTGTGACTTCGATGACTTACAACTCCTTGCAATACAATGCCTTGAACATAAAGACTGCAGGGACTATTTCATGGGGCTATGGAAACATATCCTGGTCGATGAGTTTCAGGACACCTCCATCATACAGTTCAGGATCATCCAACTCCTTTATAATAAAGCCACTACAAAGAATCTCTTCGTGGTGGGTGATAGCAATCAGAGCATCTATGCCTTTAGAAGCGCACACCCCGAGAACATGGTGGAATTCCAGAGGAAATACCACCCCACCGTCTGCTACCTGACCTATAACTACCGGTCCTGCCCGGATATTATCAAACAGGCCAATGGGTTCCTACAATACGGTAAGCCCATGGTGGCAAAGTCCTCTAACAAGGGCAACATCTCCATGTCCGCCTGGGATAGCCTGGAGGATGAAGCCAACAAGATAGCCACGGGCATATCCCTAATGGATAACCATGAGGAAACTGCCATCCTCTACCGCGTGAACTCCCGGTCCCTGTTCTTTGAACAGACCCTGGCCCGTATGGGTATATCCTATCAGGTTATCGGGGACAAGCCCTTCTTCCAGAGAAGAGTCGTCAGAGACATGCTGGCGTACCTTAAGGCCTCTGCGAACCCATCAGACCTGGAATCGACCGCACGCATCGTGAACGTGCCTAAAAGGGGTTTTGGGGAGGCTAAACAGGAGAAGCTCTATCTGGAAGGCAGGACCTACCTCGAATACATGGCCCTTGAGATGCCCGTTATAGAAGACTTTCTCAAGCTCCTCAAGGATATCATAGGAATGGTACCCCACAGGGCCATAACCGAGGTCCTGGACCGGACAGGATACCGGCAGGCCCTGACTAAGGACTCGGACCTGAACATGCTTACAGCCCTCCTGGAAGCGGTACAGCAGTATAAAACGGTTGATGAGCTCATACTGGCCAGTACGTTCCTTGAAAGGGACACCGGTAAGGGTGTGAAGCTCATGACCGCCCATGCCAGTAAGGGGTTGGAGTTCGACCGGGTGTTCGTGGTGGGGGTGGAGTTTGATACCTGGCCCCATAAGTTCTCCACGGACATTGATGAGGAGTCCAGGCTCTTCTATGTGGCCTGTACCAGGGCCCGAAGATACCTGAATATCAGCTATTCAAGGAGTAAAACCTACCGGGGTACTCGCGTGGACTTATATCCGAGTGTGCTCTTCAAGAGGGCATATCAGAATCTCTACGGGAAGCCGATGAAGGGATAAAGGTGGAGAAGGTCCTAAGAGAAATCTGGAAACAGTTAGGACTACGGGGTGTAATTCGAACCGAGAGGGACGAAGCCATTGTTGAAAAGATTATGGGGGCCTATGGGATTTCATCTCCTTTCCTAAGCAAAGAGACTACCAAGATAAAATGCAGCAGGTGTGGAAAAATCGTTAGGAGTTACTATTCCTTTTGCTGGCACTGTGGTAATCCATTACCAACCACTACAATAAAAGATGAGGACCAAAAATGAAATTTGATTTTGAGGAGTATTGGAAAGAAAACGGTATACACACAAATCCGGAGATAATGGGCCTGGCTTTCAAGGAGTGTGCAAAGAAGGCTGTTGAGGCATCTCAGGGGTTGGTGATCGAGGAGTGTGCCAAAAAATCCGCTGGTGCATCTGTCTGTAAGATGCCCAATAAGACTGATGTGTACAAATTCCTTGAGATGAATCCTATCGAGCCCAGTTTCACGGATCGAATGGTCATGAGAATCGTCGATAGAGTTTATGATTTTATCAAACGGTTCATTCACTGGGAAAAGGATGATACCCCCTGTGAGTCTTACGGTTCTGGGTGGGTTGAGGTAAAGCTCATGATCCATGAGAGTGGTGAGATACACTGTGTTGGCGGCGATAGAGAGGGTGACTCACGGTGCGATAGCCCCTATATAGGAGCAGAACGTCTACGAGCATTCTGGGACGTCGAATTAGGAAAGATGCCACCCGCTCGTCCTAGTGTCGTGCCCAAATTTGGGGCGTTTGGTAGGATATAAGGGGCTGATTCGTTCTGAGCAATGCATTGTAGATCGCGATACCATTCACGGCCGTTACAGTGCAGCAAAAAAGGTACTTTCAAGGCTACGTAGACCAGGAACCACTTAAAACGAAGGAGCTATTATGGCTACAGACCTTTCCAACAACCCTGCATTCTTCGGAATCACGGGTGGCGTCTTTAAGGCCGATGCTGGTGAGGAAGAGCTTATTAAGAAAAAGGAAGAAGAAATAGAGCGCGTTAAAAACGAGCTCAACTCATCCTTATCGCATCTTAAAAATGCGTTCAATCCGGAAAGGAAAGAATAAATGAGGACGTTCAGGGGGATTTGCCTGGAAGATACCGTGATTTCAGATGGTAACCTGTCTCTGTCCTTAAAACGTGGTCAGGAATATATCATATCTACTCCCCGCAGCGATAACACAGTAACGGTGTGTAGCTCCTGTTGGGCGAGTGGCATACCGGTGTCATTATTCGGTGGCCTGGTTCCGGGTCCTGGTGACCGTCATGATGGGGAAGAAAAATGAGCTCGCTTCTGGAAGTAGACATTATTACTGATGGCGGGCCATGGGCAAAGCATAATATGCCCTGCCCTGTTTGCGGTCAGGAACCTGCAGTACTTCAGTTATGGAATGGGATATTTCAGCCGTGCTGGAAGTGTCAAAAAAAGGGTATTATCACGCTTCAGCTTCCCAGATGGCTGATGAAACTTATTCGTATCAAGGGAATTCATGAGAAAGTATCACCAATTACAAACCAATGAACCTGTCGAAGACAGAAAAAATATCATTAACATCAGCAGGAAGAACATCCTCTACCATCCCCTGAATTTCCTGGCTCATGAGTATCAGAATGACCCGGAGGTCCTGTTAAAGCGACTGACCGGAATCTTAGCTATTGGGGCAACGGGGAACCTGATTAAGAGCAGGCGTATTAAGAGCATCATCAAAATTGCCCAGTACGGTCTTACTGTGGGTCTTTTTGGTTCCGAGTTATATAGTAAGCTCAATAACTACATCAGAAATATCCGTCCAGATGATGATGACCTCTATCGAAAGAGGATGATAAAAATATCTGAGCTATTGAATATCTCAGAGGATGACCCTGTTTATGGGGATGTCCCCCATTGTCCCTCAGAGCTGAACTCCAGCATAGCTCTATGGTTCCTACACAGTCCCAGCACAACACGACTTAAGATTCTCAAGTATGTTGATTTCATCAAAATGGAGGAGATAGAGTCGGTAGACACTGATGAGGTCAAACAGGTCAGTGCCATTTTCCAATATAATGGGGAAACATATATCTGGGACATGTCTATCGTAGCTGGCCCTCTTGGGAACACTTATATCAATGCTTCCTTCATACTTGGAAAGTCCTTAAACTCAGAGATCCATGCGACTATACGGGAGTCTATAATTTTTGACTACGTGAATAGTCTCAATTACAAGAATAACATCATCAAATTCGGACAGAGCGAAGGGGAGGGGGTGCTCTTAGGTGAGCCCCGTAGAAAAATAACAGAGCATCTCAATCAGTTTGATGCCGATAAGTTCCTGGACGAGATACGTTTTGTGTTGAAAAGTGGCCGGAAACGGACTTACGCTTTCGTCGGACGCCAGGGCACCGGTAAGTCATCCATCCTCAGATATATAGAACAGCATCTCACCGAGTACATGGTCTTTTATATGACCCCTGATGATTTCAGTAGTGCCTCTATGATACGCAACAAATTTTTTCTTATACGCATGTTCCAGCCTCTTGTGGTGATGATCGAGGACCTTGAGGCCTGCGGCATGCGTGAGAAGAACTCGAAGACGGGTGCATTTCTGGATTGCATCGATGATGTTAATAAGAACTTGAACATGGTCATCATTTATACGGTGAACGACACTTCCGGGGTCCACCATACCATCATCAACAGGCCCGGACGGTCGGATAGGGTTATAGAGATATTCCCGCCTGATTCGGCTGAGGAGGCCTATGAGGTCATGGAATCACGTCTCATGGCCGTCAAAGAGAACTACTGCAATAGATATTGTAATTGAAAACAGGGCTCCTGTCCTTAATATCATGGAGAAATGTGTTCGGGAGAAATTCACCCAGGCGGAGATAACCAATGCCGTAGTTGAGCAGGCCCTTATAGAGATAGGGATGAATAATCTTGAGGGGACTATTAAAGAAGAGGTATTTGCTAAGTACTTAGAACGAGCAATAGAAGTACATTTAGAGACCCGAAGAGCCATAAGAGAGTGTAATTTCCACAACTTGGATCCGGATGACCTTGTTGAAGAGGGTGAAACACTCCACAAATATGAAGAACACCCGAAATACGGTGCCCAATGAAGTACGAGAAATCACCTTCCTCATATCTCTTCCAGGATAATGACGTAGAAATAATGGAGGGGCGGTTCGAGGGGGTTACAATAACGATAGCCGTGAGCTCTGACTGGGTATCAGTATATGAGATACACTCATCGAATCCTGGTCATGGAGAGGCCACAAGAGCATTAGAGGAACTGAAGAGAGATTATCCGGGTAAGGAAATCTTTTCATCCATACCTTTGAATGATGTTGCCCGGCATATCTTTGAAAAAGCGGGGATACCATTTTGAAAGTGTTAGCTGTGGACTTCCATATGGAGCCTGTACTGTTTGAGGGGTGTACTACCATGTACAGGGTAGTATCAGATCGAAGTGAAGGCAGATTGAATATATTTTTTGACGAAAATATGTGTATAGACCTTAATAGCACTGATTTCATCGATGATTTAAGACAGATTTTAGATAGCTACCATTTTACTATTTATAATGACAGGAATGTACACGCCCTAGCCTCAAAAATTGAAGCGCTGCTTCATGAAACGGAAGCACAGGGTTATTTGTGGAGAGGTCCCATGTTTGAAATTATGAGTAAGTATAATAGTATGCTTCTACTGAGCGATCAAGGTTATGCAATGGCGCGTGCTTATTTGGATCGAAGGAGTGGGTGAGTGTATGAAAACCGTGATACGTACCCGAGACCGGTTTTTCATCAGGGTCATGCCATTATACCGTAATAGGAAATTGAGATTCTATTCTTTCCTTTTCACGGTACTCTGGTGGTTTCCGATGATTTACCTGGAAATACAAATGGACCATTTAGCTGTCCATATAGGGCTGATCACATTCTCTGTGTTTTTCGCCCTATTTCAGCTTGTTCAGATATTCTATGACCAGTGGGAGTTTGATGTCCGTTTTCCGACTACTGATACAGAGAGACTTCTAAAAACAATCATAGGGGTTTGAAATGTTGAGTACTCTTATGCACATTCTTTTTGGATGTGTTATGGGTCTCTTATTCATATTTTTGGTTGGGGCACTTTTTGAACTTATTTCTAATTTAAGAATAGAGCGGTGTACATGCGGGCCTGATGGAAAGTGCAGCATATGTGCGTCAGGTAAGAAATGGAGAATAATAATCAGATTATGAATGATACCCCAGGCATTGAATACCAAGAGGGTGTTTCCATAAGAGCGGGAAGGTTTTTATTGTCGCGGGGTTTTACTCTTGCATCTACTGCCGGAATTGAACGGAAGAGTCTAGTCGAAGATGACTCCATAGGCATTATTTATGATGATCCGGATGATAAACCGAAAAGAGCTTTTTTCGGGATGTTTAAGAGGAGGCGTCATTTTATAGGCATTCTATGGTTTAACAACGAGCTCCGTGAAGCTGGCCGCAATCAATGGGTATTTGAACTATATGGGCGTAAGTATAACGGTATAGTCATGAAACTGGTTTCAGAGATAGCCTACAAGTTCAATGTTAAAATAACCGTGAAGTTAATACAGGATGCTCCACAACTTGAAGGCTATGTGAGGGATTTCTATGATTAATATGGACCAAGCTGTCGAGTCTAAAAACATCACTATGGCTCTGTATGCCGGTTCTTTTGACCCACCTCATATAGGTCATCTATGGGTAGCCAGGCAGATACTTGAGCGCCTAGCTGATGAGGTGGTAGTGATACCCAGTTATCTGGCTCCTTGGAAAGACAGGCATCTGACAAGTGCTCAAGACAGGGCACACATGTGCTCTAAGACATTCAAGTATTCCGGTATGTCTGTATCGATGGCTGATATAGATAATGAGTTCGAGTGTGCATATGAAACAGTCTCCCATTTCAAGAGAAAATACCCAAATAAAAAGATAAAGTGGGTTATAGGATGGGATTGGGCGTCAAAAATCAGGGGATTTGTGAACTACAGAGAGCTGGAGAAGTTGTGCTCCTTTATTCTCGTTACGAGGCCACCTTACAGCAACCCACGTGACGAATTTCTGAATGTAGAAGTATTCGATCCCCCTATACAGATGGCTATTTCAAGCAGTGAGATAAGAAGTAGGGTGGAAGCTGGAAAAAGCATAGAAGGACTTATACTACCGGATGTGCGCGGTTTTATCTACAGCAAGGGCCTCTATCGCAACCTACCTAAATATGTGTCGATTTCTGGGGTAGCCCTGGCTTTAAACGGGATAAATGAACAAGGAGCTTACTATTACAGGGATGCAGGCCAGTGGGGAGTAAACGTCATTATCAATGACAGTAAACTAATAGTAAAAGACAATAATCCGAACCTGAGTCATTTGGACGGTTCAGAGGCTATAGAGACTACACAAGAGGAATGGGCAAGGGATAACGAGGGATATCTTTGATTCAAACAAAAGGAACTACAATCATGGGACCATCAGAGATAATCAACCTTGAGGATTTAGCATATGCTCGGGTTTTAGATAATAGTGGTGGAATGAAATTTACAGAACTAGTATTTGTCTTAACGGCTGATGCTATCAAAAAGGGTGCTCCTACGGCCATCATAGAGGATCTTCCGGAACAAATTGAAAGTGCAATAAGGCGTTCTACTAGGCTGAAAGTTCTCGATTACAGCTTCCCAACTTTAAATCGAAAGAAGATGTTTATATACATACCCTGAGGAGTAACTATGCTTTTCGATGGATTCAGTCTTCATGCTGTTCCAACGATAATGGATGCCGCTTGTAAGAATTGCGGTAATAATTTGGAAGAAGTCTCAAGCGGGTTGATTAGCAAAGCGATGTACTGCCCAAATTGTGAGGCAGTATACATGTTGAAACTGGTAAAGGTCCGGAGTTCAAAGGTAAGTAAAGCGTTTCTTGAACAGTGCCGCAAAGAGGTGTCGTCAAGGAGAAAGAAATGACGCAGGATTCCATTTCTCAAATTTCTGATCGCCTGGAGGGGCTGTCAGGTGCTGCTGCGGCTGAAATGAGGATGGATGCGTCTCTTGAGCTATCGGAACTCGCTCGACAAGTCCGACTCTTGAGCCCCTCAAATGTCCCTGATGCTATTGCCCTGCTTGAGGAATGTTTAGTGAACGGGGATGCTGGCCCTCAACAGTTATACGCATGGTTTATCAACGAGCATAACATTATACAAGATACTATTATAGACGGGAAAAAGAAGATATGAGATTAAGAAAGCCCCTTACACGGACTATATATAAAAGCGGCAATGAATCACTGGAGATAACGGTCAGTCACAGCTCGTGGGTGGATGTTCTTGAGGATAGAGGAGAGACCGTTCTCATCAGGGTGTCTGAAAACGGCCTCACATTAACCACTGAGGTCCCTAGGTCTGAGCTACACCTTTAGGCTTTCTTCTTGAATGCGGGAGTAGAGAGCCACACCATATCTTTTACAAAAAGAGACGAGCTATAACGAAGGGTACGAAACAATCGACATGACGGACGAACTGAAGAGAGAGCTAGAGTCTGCTTTGAGCCGAGAAGGAACATTCGATGAGTATCATTACGATACGAGAAAACCCCATAATTCCTCCTTCATCATTACCGCTGTATCGATAAATATAAGTGTCGATAACTAAGGAGTTATACATAATTAAGTATTAATACCTCTTGTACTTTTAAACCTTAAAAAAGGGTCTAATTGTATGAGAACTATTTCAGAGAGAGATATCGTTGAAGGCTGGTACAAAGGTCTTATAGCCGGATCTGTGAAGGTGATCCTAGCCCCCACATGGGATCTGGCAAAAGATATCGATGCTGAGGTTACAGTAGAGGCCGAGTACGGATCAGAAGTAAAAGGGGGCACAGAAAGGACTCTCGCCCATCACACGGGTAAATATAAGGGGAAACCGGCCGTTTCAACCCTTAAACCTTCACCTCTTTCATCGGGTACCATATTGGTATCTCACCTCGATCTAGATACGATAATTGCATGCCTGGATTTATTAGGAAAGAGTAATCTAGTATCTGATGGACTCCGTGAAATTTCAGGCTTTGTAGATGTTAATGGTCCTCACCGTCTTAATGATTTGAATCTCTCTGAAGAAGACATCGATAAAATTCATGCATGGTGGGCTAGAGAAGAAGCTATGGAGAGAAAACCACGAGATAAAGTATCTGATGTAACATCTGATATTTTGAAGGCTGGAGAGTTACTGTCTAAAATAGAAGCAAAAGACGCGGAACTCATCGGAAAAGGCCGGGATTTAAAAAAACAAAACAGTCAGTTAGAGAAAGACAGCTTCATTAAAATCGTAGGTGATGTAATAGTTAGAAAGGCTGACCAGTTTGTTAACCACCTTTATAACCATGATAAAAAAGTCTATAAGGGTGTTGCCGCCATGAACACAAAACACGGGTCTGTAACCATATCATTAGAAAGACCTATACCTGGGGTATCATGCCAAAAAATTGTACAGGATTTATGGGGACCAGAAGCCGGTGGTCACGGGGGTATTGCAGGAAGCCCTAGAGGTCAAAGCATGAATAAAAAAGATCTCATGGATGCAGCGGAAGCCCTGAACAAAGCTATAAAGAGCAAATAAATCAGTATCTTATAAAAAAAGAAATTTTCTTCTTGACTTTGCCCGGCAAAATGTATATTATTAGCGCAATGAGGCTGCATCCCAACGGGTGATGCATACATGCTAAGTAGCCCAGTGGTAGGGCATCAACCTTACTAGTTGAATGTCGAGGGTTCAAATCCCTCTTTAGCGACCAAACCTGCATTATCGACTAATGCAGCCTCATTCTAAAAAAGAGAACAAGAAAGGGCCACTCCCTAACTACGCATGCTTACATGGATAGAGCTTCAGTTATCGGAACTGATGGTCTGACGTTCAAATCGTCATCCCCCCGCTCGGTGCTTTAAAGAGCATCCAGCGGGGGGATAGCTCAGTAAAAAACAGCATGATGACTAGAGTGACCTTTTCTTATATAAGTAACTGAAACAAAATAAAGGAGATTGTGCCCCAACTGTAGATGCATACATGCGAATCGCCCAGTGGTAGGGCATCAGGCTCTTAACCTGACAGTCGATGGTTCAAACCCATCTTCGTGTACCAAACTCTGCATCCGCGACTAGCACAATCTCTTTTTTACTTACGGTGGAGTATATGAAAAGATTAGCGATTACATACGGTACGAATCTGATGCCGCAAGGAGACTTTATCCTATAAGGCACTGCTCCACCGTCTTTTCTTAGTCATAAGGGGGCCCGGAGCGATTCCGGGCCCCCTTCTTTTTTGAGTCTGTAACTTTATAAACGAACAAGAACCGAGTATCATCAAATAGCTGTACCTCTACACGGGAGGAAATGATGAGTGTCGTACACGTTCGGTACAACGGAGAGTCGAAAGACATCGAGTTCGTGGACCTCTTTCCCGAGGAGAAGTATGAGGCCCTCGGTATCCCAGGAAACGTCCCACCCACTGCGGCCACTATCGGAACCGGTATCGTTCGTACTGCTCTTGCCCAGTACTTCGATGTCGGTCTGGGTGAGTTTTCTGATTACGTGGTGGAACCCCACGACAACGGGAACATGACAGTCCGTCCGAAAGCCACGTTCGGATGAGCAGGGAAAGTGCCCTCGAAAGACTTATCAAAGTTCTTAAGGGGGCCTACCCTCACCCAGGATTGCAGGGCTACTATCATAGTGCTAAAACCTGAAGAGAGAAAACCATGAACAGGACTCGGACCACCCGTACCAGGACCACCAGTCAGACCTCCGCAGCCGCAACTGCTCCCAGTCAGGAACAGGATACCCGGCTGCAGCTCCTCAACTCATTCATGTCCTGCCCCCACAGAGACACGAATAAGGTCAAGGAGATTCATGAGGTATTGAGGACCAATGATCCGGCTTTCTATCCAAAGCTGGCCAGTTGGTACTTCAAGAAGGGTGACATCCGTGACCATAAGGAAGTGTTCACGGCCATGCTCCTGAACGACCCGTTTATCGAGAACCGGGAGACTGGCCTCGCACTGTTCCGTCAGAGCCCTCTGTTCATGAAGGACAAGATTAAGGGGTTCCTCAAGGGTAAGAAGGTAAAGCAGCGGATCAAGACCGGCGAGAAGATCAAGAAGGGCCGTAAGATTATCGATAAGCACAAGATTGAGCTTATCCATGTCGGTATGGACCGAAACATCCCCTCTGCTCTCAAGACTGAGATTACTCAGTACTTGAAGTGGCTTGAGGAGGATAACGATCGATTCGACTCAAGGGTCATGAGCAATGCCCGTGCCCTGAAGGGGCTCTATGCCAGCATTCATCGCAGGCCCCCCGAGAGGCACAATGAAGTGCTCTTCGAGAGGAAGTACCCAGAGGACAGCAAACTCGGTATCTACAAGAAGATTATCGAGGCCAAGTCCCCTGAGGATGCGGCTAAGCTCATTGTCCAGAACAAGGTACCCTATCGTATTGCCGTGGGACTCATCAAGCAGATGACCCCCTCGGTTATGGTAGCGCTCATCAATGCCATGAGCTCCCAGGAGCTTATCACGAACATGGCATCTCTTGAGGCTCGTGGTGCCAGGGAGAACCAGGATATCTCTGCTCTCATTGATAAGAAGCTCACTAGGGCCGCTAAGAGCTCCAAGGTCACGGCTCTGAAGTCTAAGGCCGCTAAGGCCCAGGTCAAGGATGAGACCCTGGCCAAGAAGCTCGATGAAGTAGCTGATAAGCAAATCAAGAAGCGCGGAGTCATCAAGATTCCTACAGCTATCTTCGTCGATAAGAGCTCGTCAATGAGCAGTGCCATCGAGGTAGGTACTCGTCTGGCAGCCATGGTCTCAGGAGTAACGGAGTCGGACCTCTATGTCATGGCTTTTGATAACATGGCCATGGAGGTCAGGGCAAAGGGGAAGGATCTTTCTGACTGGGAAGCGGCTTTCTCACGGATCCGGGCTCACGGCTGGACCTCCGTCGGGTGTGCCCTTGAGAAGTTGCTCAGGGACAAGATCCGGGTGGAGCAGATCATCATCATTACGGATGAGGGTGAGAATGAGGGCCCTCTCTTCTCTGATGTCTTCAAGCGCTATGAAAAGGAGATGGGAATTACACCCAATGTGGTGATTCTGTACATCCCGAGCTCTGAGTCCAGAAATCTTTCTATGAGACTGAGACAGAGCCAAATTGCGTTTGATACCTATCAGCCGGATGGGAAGGATTACTATGGTCTTCCTGGTTTGCTGCCTCTTCTGACCAAGAACAGCAAACTCGACCTGCTCTATGAGATTATGGACACACCTCTCCCGGTTCGCAGACCTTTTGCTGAGTATGCAGAGGTCTAATGAACGAGAGGGTCCTGTTGGGGATAGCAGTAGTAGTCTTTGGGTTCCATGTTCTTATAGGGATGATAGTTCTTTTATCAAAGAAGTTCTATAGAGATGTCGATTCTGGATCTGATAGAGAACCTCGGGAAGAAGGAGAGTGACCTCACAAATCAGGAGGTCATCTCTCCCGTCTTCTACAACAGAAAGATAGTTACCCGTCTCAGCGGTGTAACCTATCAGTTCCAAATACCACAGACCAAGCCTGGCTGGTACAGCTTCAAACCGCTCGATTTCCATAACGCCCGCGTCAGCCGGGAAGCCCACATGGGGGAAATCGATTCCTACCTCAAGAAGCTGCAAAGGGTTTATCTCATTCTTTTTCAGCGTGAGGGGAACTACTGGTTGGGTGTGCCCGTTACAAGGGTTCCTATCGATTTACAGGAGGTTTATCAGGTTCTACTCCCGAATGATTCCGTGGATATTTTCGACCATATAGTTGGTCGGTTTGATGGATGCCGGATATGGTTCCATGACCTGAACACCAGAGTAGACCTGACCCTCACTGAATACTTGAGGATGGAGCTCGAAAAAGGGACTGGAGTAGATAAACTCCAATACAAGGGGCTATCTTTCGCTGAAAAATCAGCTTATGCCATGAAGTTGAAGCTGGAGGAAAAGAAAAGAGTTCGGTCCGTAAAAGACCGCCTTGTAGATGCCGTGGAGCATGGTGGGGGTGAATTTGTATCCTATAAGGAGCGGTCAGACCACTTCAGCGTAACCTATAATGTCGATGGCCGCAAATACACGTCTTTCGTACAGAAGAATGACGGATTCGGTGTTCTTTCGGCCGGGATATGTCTTAGTGGTGGCGACAGGAACTTTGACCTTAAGAGTCTTATCCCGGTTCTGAAAGAGGGTCACCTGACCAACGCTTACTTCGAGGTGTTCAACTTGGATGGTGACGATGATTGAGGAATGCTGGTTCATTGAAGGAAAAAGAGTAGGGCCTTTTCTCCTGGGCAAACGGGTGTATCATTCGTTTGGATCTACCACATCAGTTAATTTTGATTGGAACGAAGCCGTTTCCAAAAAGGTCCTTGGGTTTTATCACACCCATCCTTTTGGTGAGCCATTTCTCAGTGATGAGGACATCACAACTATGAAGGCCTGGGTCAGGGCAGAAGGCAGGCCTTTGATATGTGGCGTGATATGTTCAGGGGTGCAGAGCTGTTGGATATTCTATCGGAAGGGGAAATATATCTGTTATAGAAAGATACCATCTTTCCTCAATAGGTCTCTTTATATGGGGTGGGTGACCTCTAAATGAACCATTCAAGGATTTTCAATAGCCTGAAATGCCCGAAGTGGATTATCGACAACACGCAGTATCTGGTTATTATGGGTAGTCAGAGCTATGGGGTGTCTACCGACGAGAGCGACTATGATTTCTATGGGTTCACCATACCTTCAAAAGAGGACATATTCCCTCATTTGAAGGGATACATACACGGATTCGGTGAGAACCATAAGGGGTTTGAGACATACCAGCAGCATGGATTCGAGGATACTTCGAGCGGTAAGCCCTGTGATTTCACGATTTACTCTATCGTGAAGTTTTTCGATCTCTGCATGAAAAACAACCCGAATATGATAGATTCCTTATTCGTTCCCGATAACTGTATCGTCCGATATAGCCCTATTGGGAACCTGGTCAGGGAGAACAGGCATCTTTTTCTTCATAAAGGATGCTATCAAAGATTCAAGAGTTATGCTTATCAGCAACTCAACAAGATTCGCAACAAGAAGCCATCAGGTAAGAGAGATGCTGTTGTAGAGAGATTCGGGTACGACGTTAAATATGCCTATAATCTGGTCCGGCTTATAAATGAGGTGGAGCAGATTCTTATTGAGGGTACTCTGGACCTTCAGAGGAGCAAAGAACAACTTAAGGACATACGTAATGGCGGTTGGGAGCTAAGCAGGGTGGAGCAGTATTTTAGGGACAAAGAGCGTCATCTGGAAGAGGCTTATCATAAATCCGATTTACCGGCTGTACCCGACGATAGGGCCATAAAATCACTGCTGCTTGAATGTCTGACCTTGCATTTTGGCTCTCTCGAAGGTTCTATTGTGGATCGGGGCAAGTATGAGGGGGCTCTTAGGTCTATATCGAAGATCTGTAATGATATTTTGAAAGGATCATGAAGATGCAAAAAGCTGTGCATACTATCAGGGCAGTCAATGGTGGCACTATTACGACTGAGTTGAATCGTGGTCGAGCAATAAAGGCCATGTGTACGGAATGCATGGGCTTTGAATCCCATCCTCGTGAATGTACGAGTGTCTTATGTCCCCTATATCCTTGGAGAGGTAAGATAAGGCTTGCCTGGGGGAATTCAGGGTCTATTTTGGAAAAAAGCGATATGAACAAAGACTCGTCTGATGATTCAGAAGAAGAGGATATTGATGAGGACGCTTGAACACGAGATAAATTTTCGTGGTGAGGACCTGATGAAGAAGATTGGGTCCTATTCCATAGTTGTTTGCGGTGCCGGTGCTATAGGGTCAAACCTTATAGATAACATGGTTCGTCAGGGTTTCACCAGGATAACGGTGATAGATGACGATCGCGTTGAGGACCACAATCGCCAGACCCAAATTTATTCGAGGAGGGATGTTGGGTCGCTTAAGGTGCAGGCTCTGAGGAGCATCGTTTTTAACAACATGTCTGTACAGATAGAGGCCCAGAAGCTGAGGCTAACTGAGAAGACGGTGTCTTCATTGCTTACCAAGGGCAGTCTTGTTGTTGATGGCTTCGATAATGCCCAGAGTCGAGGCATAGTTACCGATTATTGCCGGAAGAATGGTATAGACTGCCTGCATGTGGGTCTGTTTCAGAACTATGCCGAGGCCATATGGAATGAGCAGTATCATCTCGATGGTGATTCTAAAGGGGCTGATATCTGTGAGTATCCCCTTGCACGCAACGTTATACTTCTGGCGGTCAGCGTGGCCACTGAGGTCATTATCAGGTATATAGCCACTGGTAAGAAGGAACAGTACACTATTACTCTGGGAGACTTCAGAATTTATGGGTTCTAGGGGCGCTTAGGAGAAGACTCCGTGAATTATAGAGAGTTAACTCCGCACCTTTTAGGCCTTGGCATATTTGTATCCTGCACAGCTCTGCATATAATTGTCCCTAAATTCATACCTTTCTTTTAGGTTTTATTATCCGCTCTTGCAGTATCACCTTATGGGATCCGCACATCGACCGGAGCGTGATATCATGAAACATTTGTTACCAGCACTTTGTACACTTTCACTATTTCTTTTTATCATATCCACAGCATTATACATTTATGAGCAGTCTCCCACTCATCTTAAAGCAACGATTATTACCGAAGTCGCATTTTTTGTATGTATCTGTATCGTATCTAGCCTAAGCAGATCGAGAGAATCCGCAGTACCTAGACCTTTTACTCCTGAAGAAGTGGAACGTGGTTTTTCAAGACCACCTTCAGGAGAAGAGACTGTAGAGGTGGGGGCGGATTTTATAGAAACGACGGAAATAGATGAAGAAGTTTCTCGAAGTAGTACGGAGAGGGACTTCGTAGAAATGACGGAGCACAATCGTTATACAATGGTCATAGACCCTTAATTATGTTCTTATATTCGATAAAGGAACCCGATCCGAAAGTTCACCTGGACGAAAGAAGGAATAAATGGATGAGGATTTCAGCAAAATGTCCTTTTCAGAATATGCTCGATGGTATAGGGATCATGCTCCTCAATATCCTTTTATGGATGACTTTACCGCCAACGGACCGCATTGGCATCGAACGACGTTCTATTTGCCGAGAATAGAACCATATGGGAAGATACTTGATTGTGGGTGCTCTAATGGCGGCTTGGCCAAATACCTGACGGAAACTATACCTTGCGAATATGTAGCAGTCGACATAGCCTATTTTTTCGTTTATAACACGAAAAATAATGCTCCTTTATCCAAAACTTGTACTTGTGCAGTTGAAAGTCTACCTTTCAGAAATGATTGCTTTGACCATATTATAGCCGGAGAGATACTTGAACATGTCCTGGATATTGAGCTGGTAATTAAAGAGATAGTCCGTGTTTTAAAACCGGGTGGAAATTTTTTAATTACAACTCCGAGACCTGAGGATTCCGTGGGTGGTCAGCATGTAAGATATCTTGGAATCAAAGAACTGGGAGAACTTCTTCCAGGTATTCATATTGAAGATAATCAGTATTCGTGGCTTTCCGAGTACAGGAAAGTATAAGACCGCCCATGAGGCACTGATTAACGATGTGATCAACGAATCGAAAATTGGACAGATGAGAAGTTTTCGAGCAGTCTTTCTACGGAACGTCTTCTAGAGATGCTAAGCGAACGATTCAAGAGCTTTTCGACGCAGCCTGTAGGTCAGCACACTTGTCTAGGTGCGTTTCCTAGTGTAGTCCTAGCTGAGTTTCTTGGTGTAGAGCTAAGATAGAGAAAGGAATGTAAATGAAAGAGTTCTATTGCACAGTACGAGGACGTTGGACTACTGCTATCTCAGATATCGATACGACGTGTCGTTTTTACGCGTCTAACGTTTGTCGTAAGAAAGAAGCTTGCGAACATAAGACTAATAATCCGAATGCTCGATTCATTGGTCGTACTGTGAAGTCGATTACTGACGATAGTCTTGTGTTCAACGATGGGTCGATTTTTCGTTTAGCCAGGAGAAAAGCCTAGTCTATTTCTCGTTTGTAATCACACGCCCGTGTACGTGCTAAAGGAGATCGTATGAAGACAGTCTCGAACATACGGAAAGAAGATTCACTTATGCCGACCAAGCCATATACGCAATCGATAAGGTTTTCTCAGATTATGGGCTAGTCTCTTTACTTATTGAGTTCTGCTTCTTATATTCAATAGAATTGAGATTACTCTTAGGTATATAGACCTTCCGTTCATCCTTCCACGTCAGCATGTATTCATCCCGTTTCTTACTGAACCATACCCCGATACAGATCATTGTTTTTTCTGTACCGTATTTCTCCTGCCAAGTAACGATAATCCCATTAGGATCCACAAGAAGGGGCTCCCATTCCGGATTATCTATATCCGCAGGGGGGTCACCAAAAAAAGCCTTCTCGTCAACTATTACAGCTGTTTTTTCAGTAGGTTTTTTATCTTTTTTGAAGAGACTCTTTATCCATTTTAAGAACCTACGCATTGATAGCCCCCTTACATTGCTTTTATAACTGGAAGGGCTTGTTTAAGTTCAACGCGTGATACCCATCCAGTAAGATGCCTTATTTTATCTGCGTTAAGGATATTGAAAGACGCTGATCCATCTTCAACAACATTCATGATAGGTTCTTTACCATATATTTTACCTATCATTCTGGACAGTTCTAATATTGAAGTTCCTATATTTGTTCCAACATTAAGAGTCTTACAGACAATGTTATTATCTATCACTGCATTTATAGCCCTTACCAGGTCATCTTTGTAGATAAAATCAAGTATTGTACTACTTCCTGTGATAGGGACATCATTAAGGACTCTGGATGTAATATCACTTACGAGGTCGCCCCCGTTTTTCAACCCATAAGTCTCTGATATCCTAAGCACGACATATTCATTACGCTCTCGTACCATATTTTCATGAATAGCCTGCATTTTTCCAAATTCTGATATGGGCCTCAGATTAGAATATTCAGTAAGAGCTTTAAACCCATGCCCATATACATGATATGAACTTATATATATGAAGCGGCCCTTGAAGAGATTAAAATAAGATTTTAGGATATCAGTGGCATGGACGGTATCCTTGTTTTCACCGGCATAAATGAGAATATCAGCATCAGGGTCAGGCTTCTGACCATGAGCTTTGTAGGACACCGGTCCCTTTATCGTTGATAGTATTTTTCCTATTGGTGTGTCAGCGCCAACCAAGCAGATCATAAATAGCCCTTGAAAAATTAAGTGACAGTGACATCCTTATATTCCTTAAGTTCTTTAATAGCCCCTTTTATGTGTCCTATCCCGTTCTCGATTATATCTATCTGTTTTCTAAGATAGTTCCCCTTGTTTTCACCCTTAAACTCCTTATATTCCTTTTCCTTTATACTCTTTCCCTGTGTTAGATAATCAACGCTCTCTTCCAGTCTTTTTATATGCCTAAGGACGGTATTCCTTACATCACCTTTTTTCACCTTCATTGCTTCTTTTACGGCATGTGAATAAACTGATCTCATTCTTACTCCGAGAGGCCCTTAATGACAGTAGATAGGATTTCATTACGGGCTTTTTCACCATCTATATCAACACCTATTCTATGTTTTCCGAATGCCTCAAAGATAAAAAGCTTAGGTTGTAAAACTGAAAGGATAGTAAGAGGGTCATAACAGAAGCTCAATCTATCTGTCCCCTTATAGAGCTTTTCATACAAATCTTTACCTTGCTCTTTAAAGATTTCATATGACGTGAATGCGTGGTCCTTTAAAAACTCACCCACAGGATGTCTCGTATCTCCTATTTTATTCATGTCTTCTTTATAGAGGGGCACTCGATAAGCCAGAGTTTTACCAACAAATGCTAGTGGTATTCTATCCTGATATTGGAAGCATGCCTCTGAGGAATATGGGTCACATCTGAAATTATAAGCGTCCTGATCCACTTCAATAGCACGGCCTTCTTTCTTACACTGACCCATGAACAGGACTCTTTTGACTCGATCGTTCTCTATTAACTTAAGTAGGTCTGTAGTTGGTCCTATCGATATAACATCTGATTTCTTTAACTTTAGCGGGTCAAACTTATCGTACCTGAAGTGACCCTTAGAAAAATCACCCTTATAGTGGTTCCCAAGAATAGAACCATGCTTCCGGGGCTCTGTGCTGCCGGGTATCACTTCAATACTCTTAGCTTTAGGATATTTATCAGAGAGAGATTCAATGATATTCTTACAGATGTTTGCAGACTCAACGGCATCCTTTGAGGTGGTGATTATCCACCTCAAAGGTACTCCTTTAATGACAGCATAGACCAGAGCTACTGCATCATCAATATCCCGGCCTATATCTGTCAGGAGTATCATATCATGCACCTTCCTGTGGCTGAACGGGTGCCTGAGCCTGCTGATTTTTCTGGGCAATCAGCTGCTGAACATTCGTATCATAAACGAATGTGGCCCTCTGGAGCTTCAGATTACTTACCTGAGCCTCAGCCTCGGCAATCATCTTATCAAACTCCTGGAGTTTGATCATGAAGAACGTCTGGCCATCCAGATTGATCTGCTGTTGAGGCATGGACTGTTGTGCCTGTGCGGCCTCGGTGGTCTGATTGAACTGCTCTTCGAGATTGGATGTGATGTTATCCGACATGAAACGGCTCCTTTAAGTTAGAGTTACACCTGCATGAGAACGATCTCGTATGGCCTCTCCTGAAAAGTTGAATCAGGATGGTACACTCTTATACTAGCGGATCTAAAAATGACCCTTGAATAATCTGAGCTACTAATATACCATGATATTGGCCACCAATCCAAAGTTGCATTCTGTTGAATTTTTCCACTAACAAACTGAGTATTATCGCGGGTCCATCCAGAAGGGTATGAAACATCCGTAAATGCAGCAGCTGCTGTTGTACCGGTTACAATTTTTATACTGGTTATTGTAGAACCGTCAGTACCTATCCTTACATCTCCTCCTACATCAAGAGTCCTTGCAGGAGTATTTGAATTAATACCTAAATTAGAATTATAGAAGGTTGCAACTGTCGAGTTATTAATTCTTATGTATATTCTTCTACCTGTTACGGCATTAACCATTGTGTCGCCAGATGTGTTCTGGCCTAGAGAATAACTAGATGTATCATTATTATCATAATGGGAAAATGTAGCAAAATCTGATGTACCGTTATATCCTATAGCCGCTCTGCCAAGATATGATGTGATATCGTCATTAGCTCGTGATCTTAATGAACCAGTATAATCGACACTAAAGTATATAGAAGAACCAACACGACCCTGGAATATGTATCCAGCAGTAGCGGCAGAAGGGAGTTGGCCCCTTACAGCAACACCGGCGCTATCAACATTTAATTGACCTAAAATACCTATACCAGATGATATATCACTAATTGCGGTTATTGCAGGACTGTCATTTGTTAAAGCT
>Ga0180438_10000909_pt1 | contig 54162 bp, 28 predicted proteins | sample SS_ome_12_FD_132455 | JGI IMG/M metagenome (GOLD analysis project Ga0180438, IMG submission 132455) | Hypersaline lake sediment archaeal communities from the Salton Sea, California, USA - SS_3_D_2 metaG | ecosystem: Environmental > Aquatic > Non-marine Saline and Alkaline > Hypersaline >... | reverse complement strand
GAATAAAAAATTATTTCAAATTTCCGATTTTTGTCCCCAACTACCATCGCTTTTGGTCGATTTTTAAGCCAATTTTAAGCTTAAAACTTGAAACTTAAAACTGTCTATGCCCTCGCTTTTGGTTGAAATCCCGCAAAAATAGTAAATAGTCAATAGAAAACTTGTCCTGAGCGCAGTCGAATGGATAGACACTCTATGGCTTAGCTATTGCATATTTCCTTGTTTTTTCCCCAAAATGGGATAATATTAATAAACCGCACCGCTAAGAGGCCGTTTAGGAATTGACGATAATACAGAAAGATAAATAAATTGATTAGTGCATAGCAACTTTGTAATTTAGTGTCAAAACCTAAGGCTGGAATCGTAAGTACATCGAGATAAGGAAATGGAAGAACTTAGTTTTATCGTTGATAGCGCTCTTTTATCCGAGTTAGGTGAGCGACTTGTAGAGACCGACCATCTTGCTTTAGCTGAATTGATAAAAAATGCATACGATGCCGATGCTACCGAGGTTGCAGTTGCTTTAAAGCCAGATGAACAGGGAAAATCACTAATAATAGTGAAGGACAACGGTTGTGGTATGACTTTCAGTGATGTTCAAAACTACTGGATGCGTATCGCGACAACAAATAAAGTAGGTAACGAAGTGTCAGGAAAATATGGACGACCTAAAACTGGCTCCAAGGGAATAGGTCGATTTAGCTGCCGACGGTTGGGGAAAAAGTTAAAATTAGAAACTACAGGAAGAAAAGAAGACGGAAAATTCGAAACTACAAAAATAGAGTTTAATTGGGAGGATTATGAACCAGGAACAGAAGTTACCAAGATAACATGTCCAGGAGAAAGAACCACAACCAAAGAAGGTAAAACCGGAACAATACTTATTATTCAAGGCGGTGATTATGAAAGATGGAACCAACGAAGCTGGAACGCATTGAAACGACAAATGGTAGTTCTAGTAGCAAATCGTGGTGTTAAAAGACGGGGATTCAAGGAAGATCCAGGCTTTAATATAACATTATTAACTGCCGAGTTTGAAGAGGAAGTTATAACAAATCCTCGTGACCAACTAATGGAAGCTGGATGGGGCACGCTACAATTTGAAGTAGAAAAGGGTGGAACACTTAAATGTTCTTTAAGAGCTAAAAAGATTGGTGAACGCAATTACACGTTAAAAGAAGCTTACCCAGAAATTACGGGAACAACTGCTGAGATAGCTATCCTTCCTGATAGAAGAGAACAACTAAGAAATACTCGTGTATTATCACTTGGGGCTTTAAATAAAATCCTTCCAGAATGGGGAGGTGTGTTTGTAAAACAGCGAGGTTTCAGAGTATATCCGTTCGGTAGTCCTGGCGATGATTGGTTGCATATAGATAGAGACAGGGGGCGTCGCCTTGGACAAACACAATATGATGCTCTCAGAGGCCTTGCCGACAAACTCGAAGGAGTAGACTCAGGACGTGCGTTACTTACTATGTTATCAAGTCGAAGTTATATCGGGAGCGTTGAAGTTACTTCACCAATTCCGAATTTCTTTGATATGAAAGCGAGTAGGGAAGGTTTTGTCGGAGAAAAGTGTGTAAGGATACTTCGTGAAGTAGTTCGATTTGCGATAGACTGGTCGACAATCTACCGGGATTATTATCTCAGGCTAATGGCAAAAGAGCAAACAGAGGCCATGAGGATAGAATTTGAGGAAGTAGCTCAAGTCGAAACTGAACCAGAGAGAATTGTTGAAACGGCGGCTGAATATGTCAAGCAGGAAGTTCGACAGCTTACTTCAAAACTCCCAAGAGAGGAAAGGCAAGCAGGACATGCGCTTATTAGGGCTACAAATGCTATACTACAGAGTGATAAGTCTACAAAGGAAGAATTGCGGCATTTAAGATTTGTTGCATCTACTTCATCTCTTCTTTTAATTTTTGCCCATGATGTAAAAGGTTTATTAGGCGATTTGGATTATTATTCAACAACTTTAAGTTCTATTGCAAAGCAATTGACCAAAAGTGCTGCGAAAAAAGTCTTTGAAATTCGTGAGGAGATTAATGAGAGCAAAAAAAGATTCCAAGAATTATTGGACATGAATTCGCTCATATGTATTGACAGTAGGAAGGCCAAAAAGGAAAAGTTGGCCTTAAAAGAAAGGGCTGAGAAAGCCATAAGGTGTTACATGCTTGTCCTCAGCAAATACGATATAGATGTTGATGTTAGTAGAATACCAAACCAATTAAAGACAGGCAAAATGCTGGAGGCCGAGATCTATTCAATTTTATTGAATGTCTTGTCTAATTCTATAAAAGCTGTGATTGCCAAGGGCAGGGCTAAGAAAATTATGATCTCTGCCGAAAAGATTGAAAAAGGAACAAAGATAAACATCTTAGATACAGGAGTAGGTGTACAAACGAAATCAAGCAACGACTTATTCGTACCGTTTATTGCAGACCCACAGGGTATGATGTATCCACTGCTTTCAAAAAGAATCAATCCTGAGGACGAGTACATCGTAGGAACAGGTAGTGGATTAGGACTTAGTATAGTACGTGAAATTGTTAATGTGCGTGGAGGTAGCATAGATTTTCGTCCAGCAGAAGGCGAATGGAAAACAAATTTGGAGATTATCTTACCGTGAAGCCTAAGCCTAAAATATTATGGATAGATGATGATGCAAACCGAAAGAAACAAGCGTCAAATCTTTCAAATGAAACGGGACTGGTTGTAGAGTTTTTTTCTTTAAGAGGCAAAGATGTTCTCGAACAGATCCATGAAATGAAGGGCAAATATATTCCCAAGCTCATTATCATTGACCATGTCCTCAATAATACGAAATCAACCGACTTGTTAAAGTCGGGTTCTACATTGGTGGGATTTTTTAGGGAATCGTGGGCGGGATGTCCGGTTTTCGGAGTGACGGCTGCTCAAAATCTAAAAAAAATTGATATAGAAAGATACGCTTATGACGAATTAATCGACCTGACCAATTTTAGTAGTTATATTCAATTCATTCCAAATGTAATAGAAGGCTTTAAAAAGTGTAAAAAGGTAAAGACCATTGATGGTTGGATAAGTCTTCTAAAACCACCCAAAAATGAGAGGGAGCGAATAAATGCATGTTTACCTCACGATGTAAAGACTGATGTACAAAAGATAGGATTTGCAAGCAGAGTATACAGGTGGTTCAGTAGAAAACTTTATGGTATGCCTGGATTCTTGTATGATAAAGACTGGGTTGCTACTTTCATTGGGGTAAAAAAGAGAGAAGTAGAGAAATACTTGAAATTCTTCGACAATGCAAAATATCAAGGTATATTTAATAATCCAGATATTCACAGATGGTGGAAAGCGAAATTATATGAGGACATTTATGGCAAATCTAAGGATGCAAATGCTTTTCATCGGAGCACACAAGACGTAGCTAATGACGTACTGAAGGTACCCTCTAAAGACCAAAGTGTATGTTATGTGTGTGGAAAAAAGTGGCCTGATACAGTAGCATTTGTTGATAAGTCGGATAACGCAAGTGTAAAACAGATGCATTTGAAATGTACTGTTGCGCATCCAATGTATCGCTATGAGCCTATGTTCGAAGAACTTAGAATTATGAGAGAAGATTGAAGTGGAAACTATATTGCCAGATTATCAAGAGTTTATTAAGCTTGAAGACAAAACTCTGAAGCTAATTCATCATCATCTCTCACAATATAGAAGGCTGGCTCACATCTCTGGACTTGTTCAAAAATCGTGGAGTTGTAACAGGCGGGACATGTTTCAATTTCTTATGTACTGGGATGTAGTTTATATGGATAAAGACTGTCGACTAATTGTAGGTGCAGATATAGCGAAAGAGAAGGGTGGATCAAGAATAGCAAATTCATCACACCTTGTCTGTGTTATCGAGGGTACGAACAATCCAATCAAAATTCTCCGAAAGTTTCATTTTGATTATGTTACTAGGCGTTCCGATCAGAGACAACCACATCCAAGATTCCATCTACAATATTGCGGAAGTTTATCGCCTATAGCTCATTTGAATATATCAAATGAGCTTATAAATCGTCTTGATCCAGATGTGGACGGCCCCCGTATTTTCTTTAGGCCTATGACTTTAGGACTGCTTATGAATATGGTATTCCATGAATTTCCCTGTGATGACACTGAAAAAATCAGAATTGATAGTGCATGGCAAAATCTTGTCCGTGAAAATGAAAGAGAAATATTAATCCCGTTTTATAACAAATGTATACAATTAGCTGGAAGAAGTAATTTTGTTTTCTTCGATGAAGCATATGTCTGGCCAGATAAGTTTACGAATTAAGAAAAATGGAATTTTCTATACACCCAACGCCATTGCCACTTTGTTGATATCTCGTGCAGTGGATGGAAGTAAAACTTCTATTCTCGATCCGGCTTGTGGTGAAGGTTCCCTGTTAACAGCCGCATTGAAACGGAATTACCTGCTGTATAAAAGAAATGCACCTCGACTTGTTGGATGTGACAAGTTTAAGCAGAAAAATCTCGACGAGATAATCAAATTTGTTCATAAAGACTTTTTTAAATATTCAGCAAATGAAAAGTTTGACTTAGTACTGACCAATCCCCCATATATTCATTCGTCGAAGATAGAAGTAAAAACCAGGCAGAGATACTATAAAAAATACGCAGAAGCGTTCGGTTTCTCAACGAATTTAGATTTATGGGTGTACTTTCTACTCAAGTGTACAACACATCTAAAAAAGGGTGGGACAATAGCAGCAGTTCTCCCTTGGTCATTTCTCGAGGCAGAATATGCACAAAAAGTGAGAAAATGGCTTTTTAATAGATTTAGGGAAATAGAAGTGCTTGTTTTACATGGAGCACACTTCAAAGGTACAGTGAAACGTGTATTACTTGTTTGGCTACATGGATATGGAAACCAAGCGAAAAGTATCAAGATAGGAGATATTGAAACATGTAATAGTGAACTGGATTTTCAACAACTACCCATTAAAATATGGAAATCTAAGAATGCATTGGTTGGCCTCAATCCAGAAATAGACAATTTCTTGAGCAAGCTACAGGCCAGCGGTTTTAGGCCTCTTGAGAAATATGCAAATGTATCTATCGGTGTTGTTACTGGGGCAAATAAGTACTTCATTCTTCCTAAGGAAATTGCCGAAAGTAAGGGCTTTTCTGGAAAGAGTGTCCAACATATTCTAACCTCTGTAGATGACTTAAAAAGTGTCGCAAGTTCAAAAGAAATGGATAAAGTGCTCATACAATTTGAGAGAATGACAAAAAGAAGAAAGAACTATGTCCGTTGCGGAGAAAAATTAGGGATTGATAAACGCATACATTGTGCGAGAAGAAAGAAGCAAGTAGGTTCTTGGTACTTCATCAATCCCGATCCATTACCCGATGCCTTTTTTACATACAGAGTGTCAACTATACCATATTTGTTCAGAAATCCTGATAGCTATCAGTGTACCAATTCTCTACATAAAGTTATTTTTAATGGTACATCTGAAAATGAGCAAAAGTGGATAGAGCTTTCTCTCCTGTCATTATTTGGTCAATTGTCATTAGAGTCCAATGGCCGCCATTATGGAAATGGAATACTTAAGATTGAACCAAATGCCCTTAAAAGGTGTCTTGTATATGCTTCCAAAAAGCCTATTGAGAGAAAATTATATGATGAAATCATTCAAGCTCTTTGCAGTGATGATAAAGAGAAGGCTTGCCTTCATGCTACAAGTATCATTTCTAACGAAGTAAAAATAGACAACAGCTTAATTGATAATATTTTCACATCTATAAATAAAATCCGTACTCTACGCGGAGCCACATTGATGAAAAGAGAATAATAAAGGGAGAGCCTTTGTCCTTGACAATTGATTATTGATTACTGACTATTTATTATACCTGTGGCATAAACTTTGTCATTTATTATTTACTATTTGCGATACCTATGGCATAAATTTACTATTTTGAATAACTAAAAAAATTATGAATAGCGAGATAGTACACAGAAAATGTGACTGTTCCTAATAAAAACCACGCTCGTTCACGTTCCTGGAAGGGTGTCTAAAATGAAGCCACCTGTCAATTCGGCTCGGAAGTCCTGGCAAAGCCATCCAACAACCCACATCCTTGCCGTTCTGACGGTATATGTTCCGGTCTATGCCTTTGCCCTGTGGACTCACCTTAGTGCCAGGACAATCACGCTAAGGGAGCTGTTTCTATACCCATTGATCCTCGGTGGCGGCCATTGTCATTGATTATTGATTATTTGCTATTGATTATCCGTTCGACTACGCTCAGGACAGGTTTTTTTCAGGACGGTGGGGCGGATCATTCGACTGCGCTCAGGGCTGAAGGTTAATTCGGATTTTCGCATTGAACCGCCTATGGAGAGTGTGGCCCCGGCAATTCGCGAAATGGATCGTTCTGGTCGTGAGCGCAGTCCTTTTTGGGTTGGCACACATTTACCAGGGTCACCTCAGTATGTTCTTTATCACGATTCAAGGACTGCTCTATGGATGGTATTACCTTCGATTCGGGCGCGTATGGCCACTCATTATTGCGCACGCGCTTTATGATTCACTCCAAGTTATTCAAATTGTGATGGCCTTCCGGGGTGGATGAGTGATTCATCCCATTCGACTGTGCTCAGGGCTAAAGGCTAATTCAGGACAAGCGTAGTCATTGATTATTTATTATTGACTATTGATTATTTTTTTCAAGACTGGTGCGGCCAGGTCGTCACCCTACGCGTTTTTTCTTACTTTTTGCAAGAACTATTTATTTGACGGAAGGTATAAATAAGGTATAATTATTATACATGGAGTTCGAATTTGACGATAAAAAGAGCGCCAGTAATAAAATGAAACACGGCATAGATTTCAAAAAAGCCCAGAAACTTTGGGATGATCCCGATTTAATCGAGATTTCCGTGAAAACCAGCGATGAGCCGAGATTCCTAATTGTAGGAAGAATCGGCGGCAAATACTGGTCGGGAATTATAACTTACAGAGACGATAAGATACGAATCATCTCTGTTCGGCGTGCAAGAAAAGAAGAGGTAAATATTTATGAAAGCTCGTGAATTCGACAAGCGATTCGATAAAGGTGAAGATGTCTCCAAATACCTTGATATGTCAAAGGCAAGAAGACCCAAACAGCAGCACAAGAGGGTCAATGTTGATTTTCCCATGTGGATGATTCATCTGCTGGATAAGGAAGCAAGAAGGCTGGGTGTGCCCCGGCAGTCAATCATCAAAGTCTGGGTCGCCGACCGGCTGGAAGGCGTGTCGTGATCGGGGAAATTGGCTGCGTCCCATTTTTCGCTGAGGTGTGCTTGCTAATGAAGTCATATATCGTATCACATGAAGGACAAGGGACAGACTTCGTCATTGATTAATGATTATTGATTACTGACTATTGATTGAAGATTACCGCGCTTTGCTCGCAATGACACTAACTCAGACGGGATGACAAGTAGTCGGGCTGCTTAACGAGCATCAGGAAGATCCTGAATATCTGTCGGCTCTAAAATTATTTTGCTGTGTCTCAACAGTGTCCCCGTCGCCCGGGCAAGATAAATCTGGGCAATTTCGTAATCCACAAGAGCGTTAATTCTACCCAGTTGTGCCCTGGCCAGCACGGCCGAAGAGTCCGACACCTCGGTACTGGTTCGGTTACCAATCTGGAACTGCGATTGCTCAACCTTATACGTACGAAGTGCCCCTTCGACGTTTTGTTCCGCCGCCAGAATATTTCGCCAGCTATTATTCAGGTCTCGAACTCTGTCATAAACTTCCTGCTGGATAGACTGGCGATAGTCGGCGTAATCAGTCTGACTCTGAAGCTGCTGAAGTCTCGCCTGCTCAAGACGTGCTTTTGCCGCCCGGTTACCCATGGGGATTCTGGCGGAAAGACCGACTAAATGTGTATCAGACGTTTTGTCACTAAAATCACCGAAAGCATGCCCTATATCGCCGGCACTTGTTTGTGCATCATAGCTGTAACTCAAACTCAGATCCGGAAGTGTCGCATTGCGGTTTAATTCCAAATCCAACTCATCGATAGCTAATTCTAATTCCCACTGAACGGTCTCCATGCGATTGCTAAGCGCAACTTCGACGAGCTTTTCCGGGTCAATGTCCAGTTTCAGCGGATTCGGTCCCGTCTTCGGCTCGATCCTTATGTTTGCATTGAGCGGTATGTCCTGCCGGTTCATAATGCGTTGCAGGTCAAGCTGCCGATTTTGAACCCACGTTTCGGTATTGATAAGATCGCTGACCCGTCCAAATAAACCCGCTTCAGCTCGGATGATTTCAGTTCGGGGAGCGGCGCCGGCGGCGACCTTTTTCTTAGCATGATCGAGCTGGATCTGGGCAAGCTTATATTGCTCCCGGCTGACTTCGAGAACGCGGATGGCCGTGTAGAGACTCCAGTAAGCAACGTCGGCATTTACTAAAAGATTAATAGCTTGTTGTTTCGTTCGAGCATCTACTATGTGCTTCTGGTAACCGGCGATGCGGATTGAATGGGTATTGATGCGCGTTCCACTGCCTCTGAGCAGCTGCTGAACGAATGATACGCTGAACGCCGCATCGGCCAAATCCTCAGAATCATCGGAGTCCGACTCCCCGAAAGGCATATCCACCGAGACTGAACCTCCGGTATACAGGGGGGCGTCTATACCCACGTTATAGTTATTGCTTGCAGACGATACGCCTTCTTCCGTCTCTGAGGTATTGTATGATGCTGAGCCGAAAAAAGCAGCCTCGAACTTGGCCCGTTCGATATCCACTGCTCGCTGTGCAATGGCAGGATCGATCAGATCGGCCTTGAGCCCAAGGTTATTTGCCAGGGTAGCAACGCGGACTTGTTCAAGCGTCAGCTCAATCACCGGTACTTCCTCGTTTGGGTCTGTGATTTGCTCAGTAACCTCTTTTGTGGCCTCCTCAACAGACACAGGCGGTGAATCCGAGAGTTCCGCCGGCCGTACCGGATCAATCGTATTAAGGCCGATGCTTAGCGCCTTGATACTCGGATCCTCTTTTAATGTTGGTGCAGGACAACCCACGAGCAGTAGCAAAACCAGGGCGAAGACTAACAATTGGAAAATATATCGCCTGTATACTAAACGCTTCATCTTAGTTTTATTTTGTCTTTTTTTTCTCATTTTTGATTCCTTATTCATATCTCAGTGCCTCCATCGGATCGATCTTGGCTGCTCTGCGAGCGGGAATGTAACTGGCCAGCATCGAGGCCAGTCCGAGTAATATCACAGCCACGGCGATACTCAAAGGATCTACCGGATCAATGCCGTAGAGCATAATGCGGATCAGGCGGGCTGTACCCAATCCCAGCAGTAATCCTATAAACAATCCCGCGATAGTAAGAATGAGCCCCTCGCGAAAGACCATGCCCATGATGTTCCCGTGCGTGGCTCCAAGGGCTTTTCGGATTCCGAATTCAGGAGTGCGAGAGGCAACCATATAACCCTTAACTGCGTAAATACCAAGGGACGCCAGAAACAGGGCCATGGCACCAAATACAAATGCAAGGCGAGCGCCTAATCCCGTGGCCCAGACCATAAAGTTTCTTCGGTGAAACTCTTCCAACGTGGTCACCGATACTATTGGCAGGGAAGGATCGAATCTGCGAATCTCCTCTGAAAGTCTCTTTACAAGGGTAGCAGCGGATTCATTACCCCCAACACGAATATGGATGTTTTCAGCTAAGCGATCGGGATCAATCGGTTCATAGATGCACGGCAGTTCATCTTTAGCATTCGAAGTAGTACGCAAATTCGGTACAATCCCGATTACCCTTTGTGGCGAAGACAAATAAAAAGTGCCATATCGAATCAAACAACCAAGTGCGTTGCCGTCGGGGCGAAGCTTCCGGGCAAGCCTCTCATCGATAATCACCACTTTCTCTGCGTCGGGAACACTATCGAGCGGGCGAAAAGTGCGCCCCCGCAGAAGAGGAATTCCCATGGCCTTAAAGTAGTTTGATCCTGTAAAATAACTCTTATAAACATAAGGAAGTACAACTTTAGGAAGTCCGGCGGATTCCTGGGGTTCTTCGATTTCAGTGCCCGGCTCGTATTCCTTGAACAAGCCGCCGGCGCGGCCTCCCCCCTCTCCGAGGGGAAATGAACAGGATAGTGCAACATCCTGTATCCCCGGCAGAGATCTTAAATGCTCGACCAGATTCTCATAGACTTCAGCGCTGCGTGCCTTGTCATAACCTCCGGCGATTGGATCAACCTTGACGAGTAATTTACCACCCAAACTTATGCCGTAATTGAGCCAGGCCGTTTTAAGGGCCGCATGTGCAAATAGTGCTGCACCCATCACAAGCACTACGGACAAAGCGATTTGGCAAACAAGCGATAAACCTCGCGGCATAAACCAGCGTGCCCTTGGGCTGGATCGCAGCACACCACATCCGGATTCCTTTAAATCCGTGATAACATCGCGACGTGATAAGCGTAAGGCGGGCCTTAAGCCGAATAGAACTGCGGCAACCATACAGAAAACAAGGGTGGCTACGAGGACATTCATTTCGAGACCTGTTTTGAGCGGAATTGCGAATTCTATAGGAAATTGTCCGGCTGCTACCCATGCATTCAGAATTCGCGTACCCCAGAAGGCCACGACCAATCCTAAAGTCCCTCCGAGGACCGCTAAAATAAGAGACTCAATGAATAACTGCCGGATGATGCGCCAACGGCCTCCTCCAATAGCCATACGGATGGCAATCTCCCGATGGCGGGTAGTGCCTTGAATAATCAACATGTTGGCCAGATTCAAACAGGCAATGAGCAAGACTACTGAAGAGACTCCCATCAGGAACAAACTGATAATAAATAGATAAAACCGTTCTTGTTCACTATTCTCATTAGTTCCGGCAGCTATCCTTGACAATCTACCAAGTATGAACGAGCAACTGTTCGTACATCGCTTGGGATACAGCTCCCTCAGACGTGGAATCAGTGCCTGCAATTGTGCCTGGGCCGCGGACCGGTTTAATCCCGGTTTGAGTCGTCCCATCAATTTAACTCCAGCTTGAGGGTATTGCATACGTTTCAATCGCTCAAGATCACTATCCGTCCTCCCAAACCTCAAGCGTCCATAGCTACTCCATGAGACCCAGAGATCGGGGCCGAACACAGAGGTACCCATGAATCCTTCTGGTGCAACACCCACAATCTGAACGGGAACACCGTTGAGGAGCAGATGTTTGCCCAATACCTCAAGATCGGCACCACGTCGTTTCCAAAGATGGTGACCCATTACGGCAACCACCTGAGCGCCGGGCTTTTCTTCTTCAGTAAGAAAGGGCCGGCCCAGAGCGGGCTTGACACCAAGAGTGGAAAAGTAATTAGATGAGACGTGCATATACATAATACGTCGGGTAAAGTTCCCTTGTGCCAGGGTAGCCTCATCCATATCACCAAAGGCCACAAGGTCACTAAAAACCTCATTGTCGTCTTGCAAATCAAGATAAGACGTATAGGGAAGACCACCCAGGAAGTTGCGGGCATGACACTCGACCAATCGATCCGGCTCCTTTACCTGTGTCGGCCGGAAGACCAGCAAATTCACTACACTGAACATGATTGTGTTGGCCCCAATGCCGATAGCCAGTGTGATCAGAGCGATGGCTGTGAATCCCGGATTCTTTCTGAACATCCGGATTCCGTAATGTATATCCTGCCATAGAGCTGCCATACTTTATTCCTTTCCGGCCGATTGTTCGATTATGACTTCGCCGTCCTGCCAGCCGTCTTTGAGTTTGATAATACGATTGCCATAGGCAGCATAATTTTCATTGTGAGTCACCTGGATTATCGTGGTGCCTTCGCGATTGAGCTTCTTGAGCAGGGCCATGACTTCCTTGCCCTGGCTCGAATGGAGGTTGCCCGTCGGCTCGTCAGCGAGGATCAGCTTGGGGCTGGCAACCACTGCCCGGGCGACACCCACGAGTTGTTGCTGACCGCCTGAAAGCTGGCTGGGATAAAGGCCCTTTTTGCCCACAATCCCGAAACGATCCAGTGTGTCGCAAACAATACTCGCCCGCTCGGAGCTTTTGACGTTGCGATAAGATAGCGGGGTTTCCAGATTCTCGTACACCGTCAGGCTGTCAAGCAGGTTGAAACTCTGAAAGACAAAGCCGATGTATTGGCGGTTCAGACCCAGACGTTGTTTGGGTTTAAGTTCGTGGACCGGATTCTCGTCCAGGAAGTACTCACCCTCCCATTCACCATCCAGCATACCGATGATGTTCAGCAGCGTTGTCTTACCGGCCCCGGAGGGACCCATGATGGTAATGAATTCTCCTTCTTTGACGTTCAGGTTGATTTGTTGCAGAACATAAACAAATCCTGCACGAGTGTTGTAACGTTTTTGAATGTGGTTTAGTTTAATCATAATTTAGTTTCCGTATTCTGTTTTCTGTTTTATTTTAACTACTCATAGCGTAGCGCTTCCATCGGATCAACCTTTGCTGCTCGGCGAGCGGGGAGATAGCAGGCCAGTAGCGCCACCAGACTCAACAACAGGGTCGTTGAGACAAATGTCACCGGATCGGTCGGCGTGGTCTCGAAAAGGAAACTGCGTAAAATACGCGTCAGTACCGCCGCCGCGGCAAGTCCAATCCCAACGCCAACGGCTGTCAAGATGACGCCTTCCCATAGAACCAGGGCCAACACATTCCAGCGCTGTGCTCCCAGGGCCATGCGAATCCCTATTTCCTGAACCCGGCGGGTCACACTGTACGCTGTTACGGCATACAAGCCGACCAGCGCCAAGACGGTAGCCAATGCCCCAAACAAGCCCGCCAGAAAACCAGCCAACCGCTCGTTGACGAGGACACGGTCCAGGCGATCCTCAATCGTTGTCATGTCAACGACAGGAACGCTGGAGTCCAGCTTGCGCACGTACTCGCACACGACTTGGAAGACCTGTGTCGAAGCGAGACTCGTCCGCATGTAGACAACCACATGGCCTGCGTCAATTTGCGAATATGGCACGAAGACCTGTGGTTCGGCTGCCTGGCGCGGTCCCGAAGTTCGGAAATCACTCACCACCCCGACGATCTCTCTGTCCGGCTGTGCATTGGCGCTCCACCGGAAGCCGACGTGGTAACCGAGTGGATTACGCTCCTCGAAGAACCACTGTACGAAGGCTTCATTGACGAGGAGCACTTGTTTTGCCCCAGGCAACTCATCTTGCTCGTTGAACTCACGACCCGACTTCAGAGAGATTCCCAGGGTCTTTAGGTAGTCACGCGAAATGCAATCGCGGAAGGCAGCTGGATCCTCACCGTCTCGGGGCTGATAGCCTTCGACAATGATCCCATCGCTCCACTGCATGTTCCCTAACAACGGCGTCTGCGCCAGGGCCACCGACTCGATCCCCGGCACCGAACAAAGTTTCGTTTGCAACTGCTGATAAAATGAGATAGCGCGCCGCCGGTTGTACCCGCTCAATCCCAGATCCGTTTGGAAAGAGATCAGATTGGTCGTCCGAAAGCCAGGATCCACACGATACAACGCAACAAGACTTCGGAGAAGCAATCCGGAGCCGATCAATAAAACCAGTGATAGACACACCTGTGCCGCAACCAGAACATGCCGCAGACGTGCGCCAGAGCCGCCAATCACAGAGGCCGACTGTTCCTTGAGGGTAGAGACCAAATCGACTCGCGCTGCCCGCCAAGCCGGGAACAGACCGAACAGAAGCGCCGCCGAGGCGGAAACCACCAGGTTGAATGTTAAGATTCGCTCATTGAGTGATGGTGAAACCACAGTTTTCAACCGCTCTGGAGCAAACAGCAGAATGGTATGGGTGGTCCAGAGGCCGACCACCAAAGCGGCGCATCCACCGACCACCGCTAACAACAGGCTCTCCACCAACACCTGGCGGAAGATGCGCCAACGCCCAGCCCCAATCGCCAGTCTCACTGTGATTTCCTTTTGACGGCTCGTGGCACGCGTGACAAGCAGGCTGGAGACGCTCACGCACGCAGCAAGCAGGACCAAAGCGGCCAATGCCATGAGTAGTCGAAGCGTGGGCCCCAGATTGGAGGACAGGGTGGAGATACCCCGGCCAGCTGGCCACAGCACCGCCCGTGACTGGCGAAACTGCTCGCGATCACGGTCCGACAAGTCCTCGAATCCTGGGCTTAGGATCTCCAACTCGATGATCTCCTGATGCCGAGCCTGGACGACAGCCATCGCCTGCTCGAGGGAGAGGCCTTTCCGGAGTCGGGCAAAAATCTGTACCCATGCGTTTTTCCGGTCATCCAGCGGACGCCAGTTCGACGATATCCGACTCTTCGTGGTGACGGGCAGGAACAGCTTGGGCCGAGCATCGAGGCTGACTCCTCGGAAGCCCGCCGCTGCCACTCCTACCACGACCGCCGGAGTACCGTTGATGAGCAACGTGCGGCCGAGGACGGCCGGATCCCCATTAAAACGCGTCCGCCAGTACTCATGGCTCAACACGATCACCGGCTCGGCACCCGAGGCTGCTTCGTCTGCGGCGACGAACGTGCGGCCTAGGGCCGGCAGCACACCCAGCACGTCAAAATAACTCGCTGAGGTCAGCTCGATCTCCACCCGCTCGGCTCCATGACCGTCATTCAGCACCGCAGTCTCGCCCCGTCGGCAAAAGACCCCTTCAAACAGAGTCGTCGACTCCTGGAAGTCCTTGAACCGGGGATAAGAGAGCATTGTCTCGCCACCCCAACGGGAGCCAATGTACCTGCCTTGGGCTTTAACAAGGACCAGAGCACCTGGTTCCCTGACCGGCAGTGATCGCATCAGAACCTGCTCAAAGATGGTGAATATCCCGGTGTTGGCGCCAATTCCCAGCGCCAACGTCAACACCGCTACCGCAGTGAAACCAGGATTCTTGATTAGTTGTCGAAGGCCGTATTTAATATCATTTATTAGGGTCGTCATAACATTCCTTTGTGTTTTTATTCAACAATCATTACTCCTCATTCATACCTTAATGCCTCCATCGGATCGATCCGGGCCGCTCGGCGTGCCGGGATATAACAGGCCGCGAGCATGACCAACGACACAAGGAGTATGACACAAAAATAAGTCAAGGGATCCCACATATGCACGCCGTAAAGGGCGTACTCATCAACAAATCGGAAGTCCGGCACCAGACGGGTCAGGATATAACAAGGGATACAACTCAGTCCTAAGCCAAGCCCCAATCCGATGCCCGTCAGGATGGCGCCTTTGCGCAACACGAATCGCAGGACGTCCTTCCATTGAGCGCCTAATGCCATTCTTATACCAATCTCCCGGGTCCGCTGACTTACCTCGAAAGCCATAACGCCGGCAATACCGGTCGCCACGAATAAGAGTCCGACCGCTCCAATCACACTCAACAGAGCGGTGATGACACGTTGTCCGGTATGCAATTCACTGGCACGCTCAGCAAGGGTACCTATCTTATACGTTGCCGGCGTCAAACCTGCAGACTCTAATTCCCCCTTTAATAAGGATACAAGTGACCGTTGATCTCCCCATGTACGGATGAGCAGGTTCCAATTTTCGGCCGGCGGGGATTGCATACTCTTTGCATTCAACTGCTGTTCGAGTGACCAGAACGACAACGGTTCAGGCTTTGCTCGAATGTTACGGAACTTGACCGCCTTGACAACGCCAATCACTTCCCGCGGCCCACCGCCGACATCTACGTGCTTACCGATCGGGTTCTGGCCGGGCCAGAAGCGCTCTGCCATAAGTTCATTGATAATCATGACCCTGGACGTCCCGGGACCGTCTTGCAACGTGAAGTCCCGTCCCCGCAAAAGAGGAACGCCCAGCGTCTGAAAATATCCCGGGCCGACCAGCATGAAATCCCAGGGGATATAGTCCTTGTCCGCAGGCCTCTGATAGTCTTCAATATTTCCAGCACCCGTTCTGCTTCGTCCGGTTGCCGTTAACGGCACTCCCGATGCAAAACTGACGGCCTTTACGCCGGGAAGGGAAGTAACACGCTGCTGCAAATGCGCGAACAGTTGCCTAAAGTCAATGTTGACGGGCAATTCGTCTTTGACGTCTAAGGACACGGCTAACACTCTGTTATGATCGTAACCCGGATTAGCTACTCGAAGCGCGCGCAGACTCAACAGGCATAAGACACCAAATGACAAGACAATCACAGAAAAAGCCACCTGGAAGACCACCAGAATGTTGCGCAAGCTAAAGCGCCGGGAAAATAAAGTGACCGTTCCTGCGCCATCCTTCAAAACGTTTATCACGGAGGGACGAGATACCTGCAAAGCCGGCACCAGGCCAAAAAGAAATACCGAGCCCAACGATCCCAGCAACGTCAGACAAAGAATCCGCCCGTCCACGCCTACAGGCAGACCTATCTGTTGGATGAAAGGCAATGCCGACCGAAGTGTGAGTGTCAACCAATGAGCCAGGAGGGCGCCGCATACTCCACTCAAAAGCGCCAGGAGCGAACTTTCCACCAGCAACTGTCGTATGATGTCACGGCGATTAGCACCCATGGCCCGGCGTATGGCGATCTCTCGCTGGCGCATCATGCCCCGGGCCAGCAATATATTCGCCACATTGGCACAGGCAACCAGAAGGACCAGCATCGTGGGTGCCTGAAACAAGGCGACGACCAGCCAATAATAATCTTCATGGGCAACGGGATTGGTGCCCCGGCTTCCATCCTTGACCATAAAATTCGTATAGGCGGTTCTACCAGAATCCGCTTGATTGATCTGCTCTGTCAGAACAAGCAGCCTGGTCTCGGCCTGGACGCGGCTCACTGACGGTTTAAGACGCCCGAGACAATAAAACGAAAAATTGCCGGGATTGTCCCAAGGGAAATTGTCGAGCTGCCGTAACGCACCAAGGGTGACATATACTCCCGGATTCATCGCCGCGACGGTTCCGGTGAATTCGGGCGGCGTCACACCTACGACCGTGAAGATATTGTTACTGACAGAAATAGTTTTATCCAGAACCGCCGGATCGCCATCGAATAAACGATGCCAAAGCCCATGACTGATCACGGCAACAGAATGAGCGCCGTACTCTCTTTCCTCCTCAGGAAGAAAGAAACGCCCAATCACAGGTTGAATACCGAGAACGGAAAAATAGTTGCTGGAGACAGGCAATAATGCAACACGCTCGAGAGAATCACCCACCCGCACGCCGGATGACATCTTGCCAGGCGTATAAGCTATCAGGCCGGAAAATACCTCAGATTGATCACGGTAGTTCACATACATCGGATAAGTGAATTTATTATCCTTACCCACACCTGTATGACTACCATGTTGATATTGATATTGACATTCCAGTTTGACCAGCTCTCCTGGTTTCTTTACTGGTAATGGTCGCATTATTACGCGATCTAAGAAGCTAAAGATAGTAGTGTTGGCTCCAATACCCAAAGCAAGCGTCAGAACTATCACAACCGTGAATCCGGGTCTCTTAACCAGCATCCGAATACCGTATCGTATATCTTGCCATATAGTTATCATAAAAAATTCCTTCCTTAATTGTTCCTAATCACTCGTACCTCAATGCCTCCATTGGATCGATCTTTGCCGCACGTCGGGCCGGGATGTAGCCTGCCACCAGCGAGGCGGCACCGAGCAAGACCACGGTTACCACAATGCTGACCGGATCAATCGGGCTGATCCTGTAGAGAAGCCGGGCAGCGATTCTTGCCACAGCCAAACCCAGCCCCAGCCCGATCATCAAGCCCACTATTGTAAGTATCAACCCCTCACGCACTACCATACCCGTGATATTCCCCTGCGTGGCACCGAGTGCCATGCGAATACCGACTTCCGAGGTGCGTAAGGCGACCATGTAGCCCTTGATCGCATAGATGCCCAGTGCTGATAGAAACAACGCTGCAGCACCAGCTACCAATCCCAAGCGGGCGCAGAATCTCGCTCGCCATACGGCTGCATCCCCATCGCGTCTCTGAGCCAAAGTCAGCACCGGTAGGACCGGAACGCGTGCATCAATCCTGCGAATCTCCTCCACTATGCGCCGCCGCAGGGCATCCACCGATCCGGTGTTGGCGACATGCACATAAAGACAGGGAGACAACTCTTTCGATCCCGCAGGTGTATATATCTGGGGATAGACCTCTTGATCTCCTACACCCGGCAAGTTGGCGACGATGCCCACAACACGGTAAGGTTCCGAATGTTCACTAAAAAGACCCCATCGGATAGAACATCCGAGCACATTACCGTCCGGCCGGAGCCGGAGTGCCAGGCTCTTATCTATAATCGCGACCTTTTCCGCATTCGGGACTCGGTCCATTGGGGTAAAGAATCGCCCCTGTAAAAGCGGAATCTCCAGGGCCGTAAAATAATCCCGACTGATCGTGACCAGCATAGCCTTCCGGGTGAAAGGCCTCCAAGATCCGCCCTGAAAATTCTCGCTAATCGATATCGGCCCGCCACCACCGTAGAACAATCGGGTTGATGCCCCCAATGCTTTTACCTCCGGCAGGGATGCCAGATGAGCTGTCAAGGCCTCGCATACCTGAACACTACGGACCGGGTCGTACCCAGCCGCCAGAGGATCGATTTCCACTATCAACTTATCATCCAGGGGAAAACGCGCATCCGTCTGTGCGATTTGCAGGGCACTTCGCGTCAGTAGCACTGCACTGAGCACAAGCGTCACAGCCAGGGCAATCTGCCCCATCACAGCAAGTGCATCTCGCTTTCTCCGCAGGGATCCCAGGACATTACCGGCACAGGCCTTCATCTCACCGGCAAGATTACGCTTTGACAACCATAACGCAGGTCTCAATCCGAATAAAAGCGTGGCGATCAGGCACAGGCCGAGTGTGGCCGCCAGGACACGTACATTCAAACCCACCTGCAGGTCTTTTGCGTAATAATCCGGGGTGGTGGTCATCCAGGTATTAAGGATTTTCATACTTCCAAAAGCTAGCAGCACACCTAACATGCCACCCAGCAGGGCCAAGAGCAGCGATTCAGTGAACAACTGCCGAATAATACGCCAGCGTCCCCCGCCAAGGGCCAGGCGTACAGCTATCTCATGCTGACGCGCTGCCCCTTGCACAATCAACATATTTGCCAGATTCAGGCAGGTGATAAGAAGTATAATAGCGGATGTCGCTAAGAGTATGACGTTGAACCAGGGCTTGCGTAAATAGTCCTCTTCAACATCCTCAATGCTTACCCAGAAGCGCCCCGGCTTGCGGAGCTTGAAAAAAGGCCGCCTGCTGTCATGCTCAAGGCCTTCAGGTTTGAAATCCGAAAACAACGGCTGGAGCTGTGCCTGGGCGACCGGCAGCGTCAAATCAGGTTTGAGTCGACCGACGAGGTCAAACCACTGTTTTACTTTCGGCCACTGTCGAGCAAGTTTAGAGATAGACCGGTAGCTTCCCAGCGGTAGCCATAGGTCAGGAGCGTTGAACGTGACACCATTAAATCTCTTTGGCATTATGCCGACGACCTCACAACTAACACCATCAACTCTCACAAATTGTCCAACAAGCTCAGGATCGCTCCCCAGGCGCTGCCAGCAGAGCCAGCTTAACACCACGACACGAGCGCCGCCCTGCTCTTCCTCCGGCATAAAACCGCGTCCTCGGAAAGGCGTCACTCCCAGAACGGAAAAGTAGTTCGCTGAAACATAAAGCGCGTCTATCTGCTGGACCGATCCTCCATGAACCAGAGTTCCTGGATCCGGGAATCCATGTTGAGCCAAGAGCTCGCTAAAGGCCAGACCGCTGTCACGGAGCGTGAGATACTCGGAGTAACGAAACCCGAGTGCTTCCGGGTCTTGAAACCCACAATACACCAACTGCTCAGGTGCTTTTACTTCTCCCGGATGAGCCAGCAACAACAGATCGGAGATGCTGAACATGATGGTATTGGCCCCAATACCAATCGCCAGGGTGATCAGGGCAATGGCCGTAAAGCCGGGACGTTTGGCCAGCATACGTAGGCCGTATCGTATGTCATGCCATATCGTTGCCATCATAGATTCCTTAATATCTTGTTTCTTCTATTCCGACAGAACTACTCGTATCTCAGCGCCTCCATCGGATCAATTTTTACCGCACGACGAGCGGGAATCCAAGCCGCCAACGAAGCTGCTCCGGTTAAAATACCAGTGACAGCAAGGAATGTGATCGGGTCCCGCGCGGTAACACCAAATAGAAAGCTATCGACTAACCGACTCAATACTAAAGTCCCTAATAGGCCGAGACCGATGCCTATGAAAGTTAGCTTGATACAATGCGTGAGGACCAGTCGTAGGATATCGCCCACGTGGGCACCGAGAGCCATGCGGATACCGATTTCATGCGTTCGCCGCGACATGGAATAGGCCATGACACCATAGATGCCCAGGATAGCCAGCAGCAGAGCAGTGACTGCAAACAGGCCCAGGACCGTAGTAACCAGACGTCGCATAAAGGATTGCCCGGCTACCTCCTTTTGCAAGGTGCGGATGTTACCGACAGAAACTTCGGGATCGAGGGTCGTAACCGCCTGTTTAATACCACTTGCCAGACGCATGGGATCACCGATACTGCGCACGACCAGCGTTATGCTGTTCCACATGGTCTGGACGGATTGATAGGCGCTGAAATACAGGTATTCCCCGGCATCTCGATCCACACCATCATATTTAATGTGTCCCACTACTCCAACCACTGCATACCAGGGATCATTCGGATCAGGTTGTCGATTCCGCTGTATGCGTTTGCCGATAGGGCTTTCGTTAGGCCACCATCGCCGCGCCAGTTTCTCATCAATGATAGCCACCAGGGCCCCGTCGCGATGATCGTGCTCTGTAAAATAACGTCCCGATAACAAAGGAATCCCCATCGACTGGAAGTATTCAGGGGTGACATTACCGATATTGGCCGCACGACTTTCACCGGGCTCGGGTAATGGGCTGCCTTCTGCATAGTACGTCTGAGCCCAATGCCCCAGGATATTCGAGGCCGCGCCCACGTACTTAACGCCGGGAACGGTCTGAGCCTGTCGCACGAGTTCTCGATAGAAGTCCTGTTTCTGCTGAGGATCTTGTCCAATTCTCTCAGGCAGGTCAAGATTCATAACCAGGTTACTTTCGGGATTGAAACCAGGATCGCTGCGTAGATAGTGCACAAAGCTGCGGATCAGCAAACCGGCCCTCACCAGTAAGATCAGAGCCAGGGCCATCTCGGAGATTACCAGTATGTCACGTAAGCGTTGACCACCCGGCCCTGATGTGATACTGCGTGCCGTGTCCCATTGAGCACGATTCAAGACCGTGCAGGAGGAACGCAGGGTTGGCAACAGACCAAAAATCAGGGCCGTACCAATCGTGACACCTAAAAGGAACAGGAGCATAGGGACATCGATCAGCAAACGCTTGCCGTCCGGGTGGGAGATGTTATCCGGCAACACACTGTTGAGAAGATTCATACCCCAATACGCCAAAATAAGGCCTCCTAAAGTTCCCAATCCGACCAATAAAAGGCTCTCGCAGAATAATTGACGAAAGAGACGCCAGCGATTCGCACCCAAGGCACTGCGCACGGCAAATTCCTGACTCCGCACCCCGGCACGAATTAAAAGCAGATTGGCAATGTTCACGCAACCAATGAGGAGCACGCATGCCACTGCGCCCATAAGCAGCAACAGCACCGGCCTTTGATTGGCCACCAGACGCTGGTGGAATGATCCCACGAAAATGGCCTTATCCGTATTGAATCTCGGATGAGCCTGTTCCAAGAGTCGGGCCACCCGATCCATCTCGGCCCGGGCCTGCGGTAGAGATACGCCCGCTTTGAGTTTCCCGATACCTGTGGTGCCACCATAGTTGCCCCGTTCTGCAAACCACTCATTCTGTGGTAACGCAGCCATGGGCGCCATAGTGATCCACAGATCCACAGGATCTCGATGAAATGGGGGAAAGGCAAAGGAGGCCGGTAATACGCCGATGACAGTATAGGGATGGTCATTGAGGGTAATGGACTCACCCAGTACATTGGTACTACCCGCAAAACGCCGCTGCCAAAGGGCATGACTCAATATCACAGTTCTCTCTACCTGCGCCTGATCGTCCTGGTGTTCAAAGAACCGCCCAGCAACAGGTGTGACATCAAGCATCGATAGAAGGTTGCCCGTGGCTTCCATGCAGCCCAGACGTTCATCCGCACCTTGATGCGTAAGGGTATAACTATCAATACCGTAACAGGCCAATGCCTCAAAGCATTGGTTCTGTTCGACCCAGTCCAGATAGTCGGCATAGGAAATGTTCGACCATTTATCACCCGTCTTCCTATTCTGCTGCTGCACAGTCACTATGCGATCGGCGTCTCTATACGGCAATGGGCGCAGCAAATAAGCGTTAAAGAAGCTGAATATCGTAATATTCGCCCCGATACCAATAGCCAGTGTTAGAATGGCTATTACTGTAAAACCGGGGCTCTTACGCAACTGACGAAGCCCAAAACGAACGTCATGCCACAGAATTTTCATTTGTCTCTCCTTTATTCGTATCTCAAGGCCTCCATTGGATCGACTTTAGCCGCCCGACGAGCGGGGAACCAAGAGGCTAAAGCGGCCACGGTGATGAACACAACAACCGCACCTGCCAGAACTAAGGGATTGTGGCGACTAATGTCAAAGAGCATAATCTCAATAAAACGGGATAGCCAGAACGTTGCCAGCAGACCTATACAGATGCCTATTACAACGGTTACCATGCCTCTCCTCATTGTGTATCGGACGATTTCGGAGGGCAGCGCACCCAGGGCAATGCGGATGCCCATTTCCTTGGTCCGTCGGGCGACCGAATAGGCCAGAACCCCATATATCCCCAGTGCGGCTAAACTGAGCGCTACGGCTGCAGCTAATACCAGGCATTTCATATAGATTCTGTGAGACGCTGTTGAGCTGTATAGCGAATCCTCTACCATTACAAAAATGGGCGAATCCATCCCCGGCTCAAGGACTTTCAGTTCCCTGCGCAGACTCGTGAGAATCGAGGACGGTTTCACTGTCGTTCGGATGGCCATGAAATGGGGGGAAGACACGGGCATTTCCTGATAGGGACGGAAATAAAGGGGCTCTATCTCCTGATTTAAGCCTTGATCTCGTGAATCATTTATCACGCCCACAACTTCATAACGCACAGGACCCTGGTCGGTCACGTGCGTGATAGTTTGTCCCACGGGATTGTCCCCAAGCCGGAAACGCTGCGCCATCATTTTATTGACAACGACCGTTTTCTGGCTCGCAGTGATATCAGATTGCTCCAGGTATCGACCGGCTATTAACCGGGCGCCAATTGTTTTTAGGAAGTCTTCGGCACCAATGCCGCATCCGACTTTTTTAACTTTTACGATTGTTCCATCAGAACTGATCCAGTCTTCCGGATTTTGTCCGAAGTAAGCGACACCGATTCCCACTGCCTCTACGCCGGGCAGAGAAGACCAACGTTCATGTAATTGCCGTAAGAAATGGCCTTTCATTTCCAAGTCCTGATATTTCCAGGGAAGCGCCATATGAGCGCGCACAAGATTGGTTGGATTGTATCCGGGGTCAACGCGCAGGAGTTTGATTACGCTGGATATCATCAATCCGGCACCGCTCAACAAAACCACGGCCAAGGCCACTTCCGACACGACCAAGGCGTCGCTCAGACGTTTCCGCATTCGGTCCGGGCTGACGGCAGAGACCGCTTGTTTTAAAGAATCGCTAATCTTCCCCCGGCAGGCAATCCAGGCAGGAGCAATGCCAAATGCGATCCCGACCGCCACGGAAAACATTAAGGTGATTCCAAATAATCCAAAGTCGATCCGCACGGGTCTTAGCTGGGGCATGTTCTGAGGGACTATCATGGTCAGGGCTTTAATGCTCCAATAGGTCACCAGCAATCCAAAGATGCCACCAAGAATCGCCAGAATGATGCTCTCCGTGAGCAGTTGCCGAATAAGTCGAAGTTTCCCGGCTCCCAAGCCGCTACGAATCGCAAGCTCACGTTTTCGGTTCTCAGTACGGGCGAATAGCAGATTTGCAAGGTTAGCGCAGGCGATCAGCAGGATGAATCCGACTACACCCATCAAACTCAACAGTGTTTTCTGAACGGCCTCGGTGGTAAACATCATCCGCAGAGGACGAACAGTGGTGCCGAATCCTTCGTTATGTTCAGGATGTTCCTGGGCGTGCCGTGTCGCGATAGTATCCAGCAAGGCCTGGGTTTGTGCTAACGTTACACCCGGCTGTAACCGGGCCACCACTCCCCAACTGCGAAATTGGTAACCACGATCAGGATAATCCGGAGCATCTTCCGGGATCCAATATTTGAGCCCACTGTATGGAAATCGAAAATGGGGAGGCATCACGCCCACCACGGTCGCGTCCATCCCATCAAAATGAATCGTCTCTCCGACAATGTCGGCTCGCCCGCCAAAGCGGCCTTTCCAGTACGCGTGGCTAAGAACCATGACTTTGCTTTTGCCGGGTTTTCCTTCGTCTGCGGTGAACGTCCGGCCTAAATATGGCACAACCTCCCAAATATTGAAAAAGTTCGTAGTAACCTCATGACCCCATGCTCTTTCTCGATTCAGTTCTTCTTGATCTTGATAAACAAGTGAATGGTTTTCGGTGACTACTAATTCCGAGAAAATCTCATCATGCTTGTATAACTCACTTATCGTGGGTGGATTGAGACCCTGGCAATACTTCCCGCTTTTTCTGTCTAAAGCGCGTAACTGAACCAGTCGCTCAGAGTCTTGAGCAGGCAATGGATCCAACAGGACTGTTCTGACGAAGCTGAAGATCGCTATGTTGGCCCCGATACCGATTGCCAATGTTAAAACTGCCACCGCAGTGAAGCCGGGGCTTTTACGCAACTGACGAAGCCCATAACGTATATCATGCCCTATCGTTGTCATTATTGAGTCTCCAAATATTCTGTTTCTTCTATTTCGAATTCCTTTAGAACTACTCGTAGCGAAGCGCCTCCATCGGATCGATCTTCGCAGCCCGACGTGCGGGTACATAACAGGCGATCAAAGAGACCAGGCTTATGACAACAGCCGTCATGATAAGGATAGTCAGATTGAACGTGGGTACATCGAAGAGGATACTCTGTATCACTCGGCCAACCGCCCATGCTCCAAATGTCCCCAGTATCATACCCATGACCAATTGACGCAGGCCAAGACTAAGAAATTGGGCGAGCACTTGCCGGGGTAGTGCGCCCAATGCCAATCGTACACCAATCTCACGATGACGCTGACTAACGGCATAGGCGAGTACGCCGTACGTACCCACAGCGGCCAAGAGCAAGGCCACGCCGGCAAAGACGCCTGCCAGCAATGTCGGTGTTCGTCGTGCTGTGTAACTATCGTTAATCCGATGTTGCATTAATTTTAGATCGTCGATAGGTAATTGAGGATCAAGCTGAACGATAGTTTGACGTAAGGTCGAAGCAAATGACATGGGATCCATGACAGTGCGTACGGCTACGTAGAAACTGGGTGTCCACCAGTGCTGATAGGGAAAGTAAATGGAGCCGATGGTGTTATCGGTTTTCTCTGCGAGACCTTTTTGTTTGGCTGTCCCCACTACGCCGACAATGGTATAAGCGTTGTCTTCATTAAATTCAAGACCGTTGGAGAGTCTGCGTCCAACGATGCTTTGCCCGGAACCTTGGTAACGGGCAACGGCTTCATCAATTACACAGACCCGTTGTTTACGATGATTATCAGCATCCTCCAAATACCGTCCTTCAAGTAGTGGGATGTCCATGGCATTAAAGTAGTCACCTCCTACGCCGCATCTGAGATGGCTACGACGGAGATCCTCCAAAATGGTATCGGAAGCCTCCAATGTGTAGGGCCCGGCGCGGTGCCACTTGCCAAAAGGTATCTCGGTCGTGATCCCCGCGTGACTTACTCCGGGTTGGGCTTCTATGGCGGGAATGAGACGTTCAATAAAGGCGATGCGCTGGGAGATGCTCCGGTAATTGCTCCGTGGCAGGGAGATATGACCGGTCAATAACCGATCAGGTTGAAATCCCAGAGAAACGGCCATCGCGCGTTTGAGACTCAGCGTTAACAAGCCCGCTCCCACTAACAGGACAAAGGTTAAGGCAATCTGGGCCACCACAAAACCGTGACGCAAACGCTGGGCTGCTTGACCGCTCACACCTCCGCGGGTTTCGGAGTGTAGATCCTCGTGCAAACGACCTCTTAAATGGAACCAGGCGATAGGTAGCGAAATGATGATTCCTAATATTATTATTGCTAATAAGCTCATTATGGCCAAACGACTATCAAAAACAATATGCGTTCCCAAGGGTAAATGATCTACACCGAGTCTGGTCAAAAGTTCAATACCGTTAGCCCCAACCACGAGCCCGCCTATTCCACCTATCAGGATGAGTACCAATGTCTCTATGCTCACCTGACGTACCACATGACGACGGCCTGCACCCATGGATTGTCGGATAGCCCATTCCTTGATCCGACCGTTGGCCCGCATAAGCAGCAGGTTGAGAATATTTATGCTACCTATGAGTAAGAGGAAAAGGACACCGCCCTGGAGAAGCAAGAGTGTGGGCTTGATAGACCGGACGTGATCCTGATGGAGAGGCTTTATCTTCGTATTAAATCCGCTCTCAATGAGTCGATCCCCATGAGGATCATTTTGGGTTTGTATCTCATCGAGGGCATCGATCTGGTTTTGAGCAAGGGGCAGGCTGGCACCTGGTGAAATACGGGCGATCAACTCATAATCGTTGTTATGGCGACCTCCAGTGGTAATGGAATGGACAGGAACATAAAGCTGCGTCTGTTTCGACAAGTAACGGAATCCCGCTGGCAGCACACCAATCACTTGCCTGGGCAGTCTATTCACCTGGAATGTGCGACCGAGCACGTTCGGATCAGCGGCAAAATAATTACGCCAAAAGGCATGCGTTAATATCACTACATCCTCGGCTTGAGTGGCCACCTCCTGCTCCGTAAATGGGCGCCCCATCAACAAGGGGATCCCCAGCGTCTCGAAAAACCGGGATGAGACGTAGTCACACGGAACGCGCTGAAGAGAATCCTCCTTGCCGACCACCACGCTATTGATAAAGTCATCACTACGAATAATGGCACAAGAGGCAAAGGCCGTTATCTCCTTGCGATAGTCATAGTAGTTATCGATAGAAACACCGCTGCGCTCCATCCCGCCGCCCGGATAGGATTTAATAGTAGTGACCAGCCGATCCGGATCCGGGTAAGGCAAGGGACGCAGAAGAATCGCGTCAACTACTGCATAAATAGCAACATTCGCTCCAATACAGAGAGCTAAGGTAACAACAGCCACGGTTGTAAATCCCGGATTCTTCGACAGTTGACGAACACTATATTTGATGTCGTTGATTAATGTGCTCATTTTAATTCTTTCTGTATTCTGTTTGTCTCACTCATGCCGCAGCGCTTCCATCGGATCGATTTTTGCCGCCCGACGCGCAGGAATGTAGCCGGCCAGAAGCGAAGCGGCACCAAGCAGGCCCATGGTAACAATAATGCTAACTGGATCGGCCGAGCTGACGCCGTAGAGTTGGCTGGCCCCTACCCGCGCCACCGCCAAACCCAGCAGCAAGCCTGCCAGCAGCGCGACTGCCGTCTGCACCAGTCCTTCCCGCAGAATCATGGCCATGATGCTCCCACGCGTGGCCCCCATGGCCATGCGGATACCGATCTCCGATGTGCGCGAAGCTACCATATAGCCCTTGATGGCGTAAATGCCCAGCGCCGCCAGAAACAGAGCCACCACCCCGGCCGCCAATGCCAGGCGAGCGTTGAATCTTGCGCCATATATTATACTATCGTTATCGCGTATCTCCGCCAGAGTCGCCACCGATAGAACCGGGATACGCGGATCGACCCGGTGGATCTCCCGGACCACCTGCGACCGTAGAGTCTCTAACGCTTCACGATCCCTGACGTGCAGGTAGAAGTAAAGAGGTAAGTCATCAGGTCCGGCGGCGGGTACGTACATCTGGGGACTCGCCTCCCGCTCCCGTATGCCCGGCAGGCCGGTGACGACCCCGACCACCCGGTAGACATCGGGACACCAGTAGCCACCACGTTCAGGCACGCCCCATTGAATGAGACAGCCGAGAGCACTGCCGTCGGGACGAAGCCTGTGCGCCAGGGTTTCATTGATGATCGCGACCTTCTCCGCGTCGGGGATACTGTCGCGCCGGTCGAAGAGGCGCCCCTGCAACAGCGGGGCCTCCAGCGCCGGCAAGTAGTCCCGGCCGATGGCGAGCATGTTGGCATACCGTGCGCGAGGCCCCCTTGGCCCATCCTCTTGTGTCCCCGACAGACATTCGCTAATCGACAGCCACCCCCCGCCCCCGTAGGACAGGCTGGGTGCTGTCCCCAGGGCCTTGACCGGCGGCAGGGACGCCAGATGATCGGCCAGGGTTTCGCATGCCTGCATGCTCCGGACCTTGTCATAGCCGGCCGATTCCGGATCGATCCGAACGACCAGCGTGTTCTCCAGGTGGAACCGCGTGTCCGGCCGCGCTGACTCCAGGGCGCTACGCGTCAGTAGCGTGGCACTGAGTACCAGAACCACCGCCAAGGCGATCTGGCCAGCGACCGAGAGACCGCTTCGCCTTCGACGGATGGTCCCTATCACGCTGCCGCCGGATCCCTTCATCTCCTCGGCAAGATCACGCCGGGACAGCCTCAGAGCAGGTTTCAGACCGAACAGCAACGTAGCGATCAGGCAGAAACCCAGTGTGCCCATCAAAATGCGAATGTTCAGGCCGACTCGGATAGCTCTCATCACTTCCCAATTGGCGCCGGCGAACCATACATTGAGAATCCGCATCCCGCAGACAGCCAGCAGAACACCGAGAACTCCTCCCAGCAGCGCCAACAGCGCAGACTCGACGAGCAACTGCCGAATGATCCGCAGGCGGCCTCCACCGATGGCCAGGCGGATGGCAATCTCACGGTGGCGCGAGGCTCCCTGCACAATCAGCATGCTCGCCAGGTTAAGGCAGACGATCAGCAGGGTGACCACGGACCCGGCCATCAGGATCAGACTGTATTTGGTGAGATACGGAAGACTGATCGAATCAAGGAAGACCCGGTCAGGCGGGCGAAGAGAAAAGGAAGCAGCCGCCGGCCACTCTTTAGGATCCTCTGCCCGAAAGCGCGGGATCATGGCCTGCAACTGCGTCTGAGCAACCGACATGCTCACGCCCGGCTTGAGTCGTCCGATGGTACCAAGCCCGCCAGGATAGCCCCAACCGGCCCCGGCATTGGCGGGCCGAGTCTGTCCCCGCATCCGAAAAATATTTGCGTAGTTGCCCATAAGCACCCAGTTGCCCAGCGGCACCCAGAGGCCGGGCCCCAGGAGCGAGGTGCCGGTGAACCCCTGCGGCGCCACACCGACGACCTGACAAACAGCGCCGTTGACGTTCAGATACTCGCCGACGAGCTTAGGATCGCCCCCCAGCCGCTGCCAGAGCCGATAGCTCAGCACCGCGACCGAAGCGCTGCCTTGCTGGTCTTCGCCGGGCAGGAAGCCCCGCCCCAGGACCGGCGCGACTCCCAAAAAAGAGAAGTAGTTCGACGAAACGTACGTTGCCTTGATGTGCCAGGCCGTATCCCCACGAACCAAAGTGGCATCTCCTTCGAGATCGTCGCGAGTCTGAGCCATGACATCGCTGAAGGCCAAGACGCTGTCACGGATGGTGACGTACGCTGGATAATTAATAGACGCGTGGCGGCCATCGCAGTACGCCAACTGCTCGTAGTTCTTCACATGTCTGGGCTGAAGAAACAGCAGCCAATCGGCGATGCTGAACATCATCGTGTTGGCCCCGATGCCTATCGCCAGCGTCACCAGCGCAATCGCTGTAAAGCCGGGATTCTTGGCCAACATTCGAAGACCGTAATGAATATCTTGACATAGTGTTTTCATTTGTCATTCCTTCTGTGTTCTTTATTCTGTTTTCCTTATTCTCCCTCGATCATTCATACCTTAGCGCTTCCATAGGATCGACCTTCGCTGCTCGGCGGGCAGGTATCCACGCGGCCATGACCGCAACCGTTACCATAATCACGATTGTTCCGATTATCGTAAAAGGATCATGAGGTTCGATGCCATAGAAAACAGCTCGTATCAAGCCGCTCAGGGCCAGAGCGATAGGCAAGCCAATGGCCACACCTATGGCCGCGAGCGTCAGAGCCTCTCGGAGGATCGGCCGGGCTACGTCCCAGGGACGGGCGCCCAAAGCCTTGCGAATGCCCATTTCGCCGGTTCGTCGCGCCACATTGTAGGCCATCAGTCCGTATAGGCCGATGCAGGATAGTGTCAGGGCCAGCAGGGCAAAACTACCAATAAGCGACGTCATGAGGCGTTCCAGACGAAAAGACTCCTTAATAGCAAGTTTCTGCGTCGTGATCCCCTCCAGCGGCAGGTTCCGGTCGATCTCGGCCACGGCTTTGCGCACGGCAGGAACCAGAGACAAAGGTGGGAGCACACTGCGTATCATGCAGGTCATACTCATTTCGTATTGACTATAAGGTCTATAAAGAATCGGTGAAATACTTCGGCGCAAACCGCAATATTTATGGTTGCTGCACAGGCCCACGATTCTATGTTGTTCACGATCAATCGTAATGATCTGACCCAGGGGATTCTTATCCGGGAAACACAAACGTCCGAATTCTTCATTAACGATAACGACACGCTGAGAGTCTGCTGTATCCGTTACGCGGAAGTCGCGCCCATTCAGCAGGTTGATCCCCATGGTCGCAAAGTATCCTTCACTCACGCTCAGTGCAATCAAGTCTGAATCGCGCAGCCTTACATCGGGACGGCTTGGGATTGAAACATCAGGGACCCATCCGTGTCCACCCGTCAATGTCGTGTTGGAGAGGGCAACGGACCGGACGCCGGGGATTCCCGCAATCTTCTGACGCACGGAATCGAAGAAGAGTTGCTCATCTCTGGTAGGAAACAGGGATTCGCCGGGATCAATTGGAACCAACAAGAGATTCTCTGTGTCAAATCCCGTATCCATTCGATAGAGATTGACCATGGTCCGGCATAAGAGCCCGCCGACTACTACAAAAAGAACGGACATACCTATCTGCCCAGTAACTAACACTTTCGGCAGCCGGAGCCGGGGGGCGCCGACGCTACCGCTGTCTTTAAGCCCTACCAAAGGATCAGTTTTGCCGACACGCAATGCTGGAAAAAGACCGGACAATAAGGTAGTGACCACGCCAGCAATCAGTGCAAATATCAAAACGTTCGCATCAATCTGTAGGAGGTTCACATCAATCGGCAGGCTGAAGTTTTGATTGCTCGACGGATCGAAGATAAAACCGCTCACTGCCTCTCTTATCCATATGGACAGCACCAATCCGAGACAAACCCCTCCCAGTGACAAGATCATGCACTCCGTGAGTGGCTGACGTATGAGACGCCACCTCCCGGCGCCCATCGCCGCCCGTACAGCCATCTCATGTTGACGGGCCGCACCCCGAGCCAGAAGCATGCCTGCCAGATTCGTGCAGGCAATCAGCAGGACCAAACCCACCACGGTCTGCACAAACCAGCAGAGTCCAGCCGGAATTATATGGTGACTCTGCACCCCTCGATGACCTTTCCGCAACAATATCCCGGGTCGGTCAATCTCCGCTCCGGAGCGATTAATAACATGACTGAATAAAAGCTCCAATGATGCCTGGATCTGAGCCTCATCGGTCCCGGGAGCCAGCCGCCCCATCATTTGAACCCACCATGCGTTATCTGAATCCAACCACTTCTCACCGGGCAGAAGTTGCCGCTGAGCCATCAGGGGCACATAGAAATCGGTTCGCGTTTCACCGGCCATGGGACCGACATAACGACGAGGCAGTACGCCAATGATTGTAAAACCTGTCTTGCCTACTGTCAGAGTCCGGCCAATGACCTGAGGGTCGAGACCAAAGACGCGCTTCCAAAAAGGATATGTGAGGACGGCTACCGGCGGTGCGCCAGGGCGTTCATCCTCAGGTGCGATCGGTCTGCCAATCAGGACCGGTGCCCCGTAGCCTCTGAAAAAGTTACCAGACACCATCCCTGCAGTGGCCAAAGTCGGAACACCGTCTGCATTGATCGTTACGCGATGCTCACCGTTGGAAAAGGCAAAAATATCGGAGAAACCCTGTGTCTGCCTGGCGAAATCCAGATATGCGAAATGCGGGAAGGATCCGTTGGTGTGCTCACCAAACTTAGTGAGCCAGTATGCCGCTCCAAGTTCGCGCATCTTATCCGGATTATGAATTATCTCACATGTCCAGTTGATCACACGCAACTCGTGCGGATTGCGTACCGGCAAAGACTTGTACAGGATGCCGTTGATCATACTGAAGATTGCCGTATTAACCCCAATACCAAGGGCCAGTGACAGCACTGCTATCGCAGTGAAACCGGGGCTCTTACGCAACTGGCGAAGCCCATAACGCATGTCGTGCCATATTGCCTTCATTTATCATTCCTTCTGTATTCTGCTTTTCTCACTCATACCTCAATGCCTCCATCGGATCGATCTTGGCCGCACGACGGGCGGGGATCCAGGCGGCCAAAGCTGCAACAGCGATCATGAGAACGGCGGCGCCAACCATAGTAAGAGGATCGTGCGGTTTTATGCCGTAAACGACACTTCGCATCGCCCGTGACAGAGCCAGGATAACAGGCATGGCAACGGCCACTCCGATAGCTGCCAGCAATACGGCCTGGCGGAGAATCGGCCAGCCCACATCACGGGGCCGGGCGCCCAGGGCCATGCGAATACCGATCTCACCCATGCGCTGAGCGACATGGTAGGCCAGCAAGCCGTATAGACCGATGCAGGCCAGCACAACTGCCAGCATAGCCAGAGAACCGCACAGAGTCGTGGAGAGCCTTTCCATTACGATCGAGCGGTTGAACAAGTCGGTCTGAGTCGTCAATTCCTGAATGGGAATGCTTTCATCGATACTTGAAATCACCTTGCGTACTGCAGGTACCAGGGATAGTTCCGGCAGGACCGTTCGCACTTCAAAAGATACACTACCCGATGGAGCTTGTCGGTACGAATGGTACATGGTGGGTACGATATCACTGCGGACGCTGTCATATTTAGTATTGCCGCAGACACCAATAATCTGATACTCGTTTCCACCCATCTTTATATAATGACCAATCGGATTCTCATCCGAAAAGAAGGTATGGACAAAAGCATCGTTGATTATCATCACCATAGTTGAGGCCTGTGTGTCTGTGCCGGCAAACGTACGGCCGCGAAGCATCGGGATTCCCATCGTGCTAAAGAAAACCTCACTGACCGTAAGCTCATTGGTCTGCAAGTCGTCATCCGGATTTGTAGGACGTCCGGGCAGGGAAAAACCGGAGCATGAAACTTCTCCAGACAAAAGACTGGTACTCGAATATGCTACATCGCTCACACCAGGAATAGCTGCAATGGAGCGACTCACGGATTCATAGTAGTCTATGCGTTCCGTTCCATCGTATCCGGCATCGCCGGCGTTGAGGCGAAAGACTAACAAGTTCTCCGTATCGAAACCCGGATCAATATTCTTCAGATTCACAAGTGAACGAATGAGCAAACCAGTACCGGCGACTAACAACAAGGACAGTGCAACCTGCGTTACAACCAGAACCCTGCCCAGTCGTGTACGTGATGCTCCCTGCAAACGAGCGCTCTGCAAACCTGTAGCCGGATTCACACTGGAAACACGAAGGGCCGGCAGGAATCCGAACAGCAAAGTCGTGGCCCCGGCAACTCCTAGGGTAAAAAGCAAAACCCTCGCATCGAGTGCCATGTTAAAATGGATCTCACCAAGAGAACCTGTTATGAAATTCATGACACTGGTCTTGATCCACGAAGAAATGATTAGTCCGCAGGCGGCGGCTAATAGCGACAGGACCAAACTCTCGACCAATGATTGCCGGATCAGCCGCCAGCGTCCGGCGCCGATGGCTGCACGGACCGTCATTTCATGTTGCCGGGCGGCGGCGCGAGACAATAACATTCCCGCCATGTTTGCACAAGCAATCAGCAAAACCAACCCAACAACACCCTGCGATACTAAAAGAGGCTGAACAGCCCATTTACGTTGCATCAGAGGGCCGCGGCTGCCATCCTCCATGAGGATGCTCGGCTGCTTCAATTTCGAGTTTGAGATGGCTAAGGTCTGGTCAAAGAGAACCTCAAGCGAAGCTCGGGCCTGTGTTTCATTCGCCTCCGGCGACAAACGTCCCATGATTTCAAGCCACCAGTGATTTCGCGATGTCAGTGGGTATCCGGATTTAAGTTGTGGCTGGGCCGCCATCGGGACATAGAAGTCGGCCTGGTCGCCGGCCAGCGGCCCGGCATACCGGCGAGGCAGAACACCGACGACAGTGAAGCCCGACTTGTTCAGGATAACAGTTTGACCGAGAACGTTCGGATTGAGTCCAAAACGCCGCTCCCACGCTCGATAGGTAATTACAGCCACGGGTTCAGCATCGGGCCGATCGTCTCTGGGGATAATGGGACGGCCGATCAAAGTTTGTGCCCCGTATCCATTGAAGAAGTTGCCGGAGACCATAAGACCACTGGCAGTAAAGGCAGTACCATTTGCGAGGACGGTCATATTGCTCAAATCCGAAAAAGCAAACACCTCTGAGAATCCTGCAGCATGATCCCTGAAATCACAATAGGTCGGATAGGGAAAGGATCCTGAATAGGATTGACCGGATTTGCTCCGGTTCATAGCTCCGGAAATCCGGGTCGTACTTCCGGGAAAGTTACTGAGACTATATTCAAAGCAGGCCCAGTTGATAACGCGTAATTCATGCGGATCACGCACAGGCAGGGACTTAAGCAGCACACCATTGATTAAGCTAAAGATAGCTGTATTCGCACCTATTCCCAATGCCAGCGATACTACCGCTACGGCAGTGAAACCGGGACTCTTAAGCAACTGACGAAGCCCATAACGCATGTCTTGCCAGATTGTCTTCATATTTCATTCCTTCTATATTCTGTTTATCTCACTCATATCTCAGCGCTTCCATCGGATCGACCCTGGCTGCGCGCCAGGCGGGAATCCAGCAGGCAAGGACGGCGGAGAGCAGGAGGCTCAAGCTGCCGACCACGTACGTGAGAGGATCGGTGGCTGTGATTTCATAGAGCTGGTTCTCGATGTAGCGTCCTAAAGCCCAGGCTCCCAGGAGGCCCAAAATGAGCCCGGGGACCACGATGGTGAAACCACGGAAGAACACGTTCCAGATGACGGACCGGGTGGACGCGCCGAGTGCCATGCGGATCCCGATCTCGCGGGAGCGGCACCCGACGTTGAACGCCAGCACACCATAGACTCCGACTGAAGCGAGCAACAGCGCAAGTCCGGCAAATATGCTGATGAGTTGCGTCTGAAATGATTGGCCCGAGATGGATTCAGCAACACGGGAGTAGATCGGACGCACATCATAGACCGCTTCCGTGGTGGTTATCTTCCTTAGTTCAGCCCTAACCACGTCGATGAGGGCGGACGGATTCCCGCGGGTCCGGAGAACCAATGAGAATTCGGGGTAAAGCGGAAACTGACGGATGGAAAAATAGAACTCTTCGTCATTGGTCTGGGCTAGGTTATCCTGCTTGTTGTCACCGACAACGCCGATGACGGTGAGCACGCATAGATCAGTGTCGGGAGATCCGACCCGAAAGCGCTTCCCGATGGGATTCTCTCCCGGCCAGTAGTGCTGGGCAAAACTATGGGTGACTACGGTGTCCAATGTTAGTTTGCTATACACGGCAAGGTAGTCGCCAACTGTCGCGGAGCCGGAAGGGAACGGCGGTATCGACTCTCGTCCGTCAAAGCAGCGGCCCTGCAGAATCGGAATGCCCATGACACGGAAATAGTCGCGGCTGATAATGCGGCGACGGGAGGAAGGATACTGGCTGGGTGCTGGGACAGGCCGGTCGAGGAGACGGAATTGATTGGACGAACTGCTGCCCCCGAAAGCCACATCGCTGACCGCTGCGGCGGCTTCGACACCGGGGAGCTGGGACAGGCGCTCTATAGCCTCCGTATAGAAAGCTCCAGCCCTCGTAAACGAACCGTCCATGCGCGCGATGGGGGAAGCCAACCGCAGGGAGAGCACTTTTTCCGCCTGATACCCGAGCGGTCTATTGGAAAGAGACCAGAGGCTCCGTAGAACCAGCCCAGAAGCGATGACGAGTATCGTGGCAAGGCCTACCTGGACGGCAACGAGGAAACCGGCTGTACGGATCCGCCCATGTGAGGATTGATTGGCCGCACTGCGGTCTTTCAGCGCGTCGTTGGGGCTCGCGTGTGAGAGCTGCCATACAGGGGCCAGTCCAAAACCCAGACCCGTCAGGAGTGTGACGATAAACGCGAATATTCCCACGTGGAAATCCATGATTGACACGCCGGCTGGATTGAGCTTCCTGATCTGGAACGGCACGAGAGAATCGAGGGCGGAACCTAAACCGGCGGCCAGCATCAAGCCCAGACCGCCACCAATCGCGGCGAGCATAAGGCATTCGACCATCAGTTGCCGGACAAGACGACCTCGCCCGGCACCTAAGGCGGCGCGAACTGCCATTTCGTGATCCCGCGTGCGGGAACGGGCAAGAGAGAGAGTGGCAACGTTAACACAGACGATTAACAGGATCAGACCCACTGCGCTCATCAGCAATAGTTGTTTTTGCTTTGCGTTGCCCGTGAGGTACTGGCGAAGGTCCGTGAGTCTGACGCCGATATCGGCGTTGGTCTTAGGGTACTGTTCAGCGAGACGGGCTGCTATGGTATCCATCTCATCCTTGGCAGCACTGAGCGAGCGACCTGATTTGAGACGTCCCACAACGTGAGTATTGCTATGGCATTCTCGCATCTGCATGTACATCTTCTCGACGAAGGGACCCAAAGGCACGATCAGTTCGCAGTTGTGGAAGAACTGAAATGTCGGAGAAAGAACGCCGACGATGGTGGCGGATTGCCCATCCAGCCGCACAGTGCGACCCAAAACTCCCGGGTCGCTGTTGAAGCGTCTCGACCATGCGCCGTGCGTTATGAGCACGACCGCTGGAGCGCCGATCCGGTCGTCCTCGGTGGTGAAATCGCGTCCGAGCACTGGCTGATAACCGAGGACCCTTAGAAAATCATGGTCGACATGTACAGCGGGTACGCGATCCGTGCCCGTTTCGGTCATGAGGTTGAGTGTAGCGCCGGGACAGTAGATCGTCAGGGGCGTAAAAGACGTCTGCACACTTTTCCAATCAATGAAGTTGGGATAGGAGACCGACTTATTCCTGTTGGACGCGATATCACGCTCTTGTATGTAGACGAGCTGCTCTGACTGTGAATACGGCAGAGGACGTAAAAGCGTGGTATTGAGAATCCCAAAAAAGGCTGTGTTGACGCCGATTCCGAGCGCCAGCGTCAAGACCGCCACGACCGTGAAGCCGGGAGATTTAATTAATTGTCTGCTGCCGAATTTGATGTCATTAATGAAAGTGTTCATTTTGTTTATCCTTCTTTTATTCGATAACAGACATCTCTATTCATACCGCAGCGCTTCCATCGGATCTACCTTTGCTGCTCTATGCGCCGGAATCCAGCAGGCTACTATAGTTGTTACTGTTAGAAACACCGGGACTATGATAAACGTAGCAAGGTCTGTGCCGCTAACGCCAACGAGCAGGCTGCTTAAAAGGCATCCTGCACCTAAGGCAAGAGGCAGACCCAGGCCCAATCCGAGGCACGATAATATCAATCCTTCTCGAAGGAACATTAATAATACCTTTTTCTTTGTGGCCCCCAGGGCAATCCGTATGCCGATCTGTCGCGTGTGACGGGCTATGTCATATGCACGCACACCGTAAAGACCGATCACAGCAAGGAACAAGGCAAGAGTGCCAAAGACGGCAAAGAGTCGACCTCCCATACTGACTATCCAGACCATCAGGCCGTTATCGTGAAATTCCCGGAAGGTTTGTACCGACAAGACAGGAATGGTCGGATCTACGGTCCGGATTGTTTCCCGAATGGTCTTGAGCAGAACTGTCTCTGCCTGACGATTGAGTCGGCCGGTTTTGATATGAAAAGTTACTGAGCTGCGATACTTTTGTCCGAACGGGACGTATATATGTGCTTGCGGCTGGCGATCCGAGACCTTATCTCGAACTCCGGGTACAACACCGACGATTTCCATGACCTGTCCGCCCTCATTATCGTTGTCAAATTGAATGAGTTGACCGATTGGATTTTGATTGGGCCAAAGCTGCCTGGCCAGAGGTTCATCGATTATTGCAACAGGAGAGGTATTCATTGACTCAACTTCGATTTTGTTGAATTCACGACCGCGCAGCAGTGGTAAACGCAGCGTTTTAAAATAATCATCAGCCACGACTGTAAAGTTCGCATAAGTGGAAATGTTCGAATTGTCGGAGCCGGAATTATTTGATGAGTTGCCGGGGAGGGAAACTTTGCGCCCAGCAACCATCATACCAAAAGGTACAATATCCGCATAGGACACTGATTCGGCGCCGGGTAAGGCACGCAGGTCTTCGACTATAGTGGTATACAAACGGCGGATTTGGGCCTCATCGAAATCTGTGAGGCTCATGTCCACTTCCGCCAGCATACTGTTTTCGAGAGGAAATCCCGGGTTCGCACGAGCAGCATTAAAAGCTCCGCGCAGGAACAGACCTGTGGCTGTTAATAAGACCAGAGACATTGCAATCTGTCCGACGACCAGTAAATTACGCGGTGAGAATACACCCAAACGGAATTTGGCTGGACGCCTGACGCCTGCTTGTTCTTTGAGATTGGAGACGATGTCTGTACGTGATAGTTTCAAGGCCGGTCCGAGAGCAAAGCAGAGTACACTCAGGGCACAGAAACCGAGGGTTCCTAAAAGAATCTTCAGATCGGGACGTACGTTAATAACGACCTGAATGAGCGGCACCTTTTGAGACAATGAGGCAATCATAACATTTGTAGCCCAATAGGCCAGGAGTAATCCCAGAGCACCTCCCGTGATTGAAAGCAATCCGCCCTCAATGAGGAGTTGACACACAATATGCCTGCGTGAACTTCCCAGTGCAAGACGTACGGCGATCTCTTTGCTTCGGGCTGCGCTGCGAGCTAAAAGCATGTTGGCGATGTTCAGACTGGCAATAAGCAGGACCGCGCCCGATAGTGCCATCAGCAGAACAGACAATATGGACAGAAAAGAATCATTGACAGGATTGCTGCTGATAGAGACTCGGGACAGGCGTCCGACTTCGATCATGAGATCCTTATTTGCTACGGGATAGGCCTGGGCCAGTTGACCGCCCATAACAGCCATACGGCTTTGAGCGGCTTCCATCCTCACACCCGGCTTGAGCCGTCCAAAGACAAACAGATGCTGCTGGTCTCTGGCGCTGAGACGATCGTCTTTTTCATTTATTAAATCGCTCCTCATGGTTTCATACATACCCAGTGGCAGCCAGAACTCCGGCGACATCAGGATACTTAGACCTGTAAAATATTTTGGTGCAATGCCCACGACCTGGAACTCACGCGTATTAAGACGTATGGTTTGACCTACGAGCCCGGGGTCTTTGCCCCGCTTCTCCCAGAATTTATGACTTATGATGACCACGGGGATCTGGCTGCCGGGACTTTCTTCTTCTGATAGAAATCCCCGACCTGCAGCCATGGATACGCCGAATGTATCGAAATAATTGGCAGGCACCATAGCCGCCATGGTTCGTCGCGTGACATCGCCCTCGGTAATACCTAAAAGGGTAACCGTAAAGCCGGTAACATGACTGAATACGTCATTTGCTTGGCGAATATCCTTCATATTGGGATAGGAAAAAGCGCGATAGCTGCCATCTGGCTTGTTTTCTTTGGCATACAAACGCACAAGTTGGTCGGGATTCTTAACCGGTAGAGGGCGCAATAGCAAAGCATTCACCAAAGTAAACATGGCCGTGGTCCCGCCGATGGCCAGTGCCAATACGATCAATGCAGTCACACTGAAACCAGGATTCTTCGAAAGTTGACGAACACTATATTTGATGTCGTTGATTAATGTGCCCATTTTAATTCTTTCTGTATTCTGTAGTTTATTTCAATCACTCATAGCGGAGCGTCTCTAAGGGATCCAACTGTGCGGCCTTTCGTGCCGGGAAATAACATGCCAGCATGGCCACGGTGAACAGCAACAAGGGAATCAGCACAAATGTCGCCGGGTCGTATACGCTGATACTGTAGAGCAGGCTGGTCATAAGACGGCAGACGGCCAAAGTACAGGCCAGGCCGATCAGAAGACCGATGATTGTCAGAACAAAGGCCTTCTTGATAACCAGGCGAAGAATGTCCGTATCCTGTGCACCGAGAGCCATGCGAATGCCAATTTCGTTACGGCGTTCCGTAACGGCAAAAGCCATCACGCCATAGAGCCCCACAAGAGCCATGATAAGAGCTACGCCGGCCATAACAGTCAAAAGAATTGCACAAAAACGTTCGACCGAAATGGAATTCAGAACGAGTTGATCCATGGTTTCCACATAAAGAATCGGCTGGCTTGAATCAATATCCCACAACACTTTTCGAGCAGCACTTGCCCATTGGATGGGCTCACCATTGGTACGAATGAAAAAGGTCATATTGTGCCTACACTGCTGTGCTATGGGCATATAGACAAAAGCCGAGTAGTCGTCACTTCGCAAGGTCCTGATTTTAACATCTCCCACTACTCCAACGATTGTCCTTTCACTTCCCCAAAACCTGATCACCTGACCGATCGGATCCCGATCCGGAAGATAACGCCTTACCAGTTCCTGACTAACGATCACCACCTTCTGACTTTGGTCATTATCCATAGGTGTAAAGGCCCGCCCCTGCATCAGGGGGATGCCCAGGCAATGGAAGTAATCACAGCTCACCATGCGTTGTTCGGCGGAAGGCGAGACCTCTTTCCCGACAATACTAAACGTGCTATTACTGTTTGCCGCATTCATAGGATGCAAGTCGATCGCTCCGGCGGCTTCCACACCCGACATGGCAGTCAATTTCTCAATTACCCTATTGAAATAGTCAAAACGGTTTTGTTGATTGCTATTTTCCGAGTTGTCGGGACGAACTACATGCAGAGCCAGGAGCCTATCGGCATTAAATCCCGGGCCGGATCGTTGCAGTTTGATAAAGCTTTTAATTAGCAAGCCGGCTCCTGTTAGCAGAATCATTGCAAGGGCGATTTGTGCTACAACAAGCGTACCCAGCGTGCGGTGACGTGTACGGCCGCGAGCGACACTCTGACCCGTTTCCTTCAATGTGTTACTCAGGCCGTGACGCGAGCCCTGCAAAGCCGGAACCATACCGAAGAGCAATCCGGCAATAAGTGACAAGCCAATCGTGAATCCCAGTACAGGCAGGTTCACCCGGATTTCCTCGAATCCGGGTATTCCGCCGCCTCCCGTTTGCTGGATCTTCGGAGCAATCAATTGAAGCATATCCAGACTCCAGAAAGCCAGCACAAGACCGAAGATACCGCCGAGTATGCCGAGCAGGATGCTTTCGGTCAGCAATTGTCGCATGAGCCGAAACCGGCCTGCGCCTAATGCCTGACGTATGGCAATCTCCCGGCTACGCGCCGAGGCTTTAGCAACAAGCAAATTGGAAACATTCACACAGGCAACCAGAAGAAGGACCGTTACAGCTCCGTATAAAATTAAAAAGGCCGTGCGTACACTGTCGATTAACATCTCATGAAGAGGTTCGATACGCACTCCTTTATTGACGTTCGAGTTAGGATTTTCCCTTTCAACCTGCATGGCAACCTGATCCATCTGGGCCTGGGCCTGTGCAAACGAGACATCCGGCTTGATACGACCAATCGCGTTGAGATAGTGGCTGCCGCGGTGTCCCTTAATCAATTCCTCGCGCTGGAGGGGGACATAAATACGGACCATCTCTTCTATAAATCCCATCATAGGCGCTGCCACGCCAACTACTGTATATGGAGCGTTATCCAGGGTAACCGTCTTGCCTACGATATTCGGATCCGAATCAAAGCGGTCGCGCCAGAGATTATGGCTTAATACCGTTACGTAGTGGTTCCCCGCATGCGATTCATCCTGACGAAAACTACGCCCCAGAGCCATATTATGAGGTCGTAAAACCTCGAAAAAATTGGTTGTTGTGCGAAAACCCTGCAAGGCCAATGGCTCGCCTGCTCCGGTGAGGTTTAAGCGGCAGATATCAAAGGCACTTAATCCTTCCATGACCCTATTACGTTCAGCCCAGTCGATATAGTCCGGCCCGGAAACGCTCCCCCTTCCACCGCTGGAACGCCAGAGCGTCTGCACCAGAACGAGCTGCTCGGCATCCTTAAACGGCAGCGGACTTAATAAAACGCTGTGAACTACACTAAATAGTGCCGTGTTGGCACCTATACCCAGGGCCAACACAAGTGCTGCCGTAACAGCAAATCCGGGTCGCTTGGTCAGCATCCGAACACCGTAACGAATATCTTGCCATAAAGTCTTCATTGTTGTCCTTAACTCATCAACGATTAATTTTTTTACTCGTACCTCAAGGCCTCCATCGGATCGATCTTGCCAGCTCGACGTGCGGGAATTAAGCAGGCCATCAGTGCAGCTAATGTTAAAATCGTCACTACCAACAAAAAGGTGATTGGATCGTAGGCCGTTACACCAAAGAGAAAACTACTTAGGAGTCTGCCCAAAACTAAAGATCCTGCCAGACCGATGCCGACGCCAATTAATGCCAACCTGGCTCCCTGATAAAGGACCATACGCACGATGTTGGCCATACTAGCGCCCAAGGCTATACGAACACCTATTTCGTTGGTCCGACGGGATACGCAATAGGCCATGACGCCGTATATACCCAAAGCTGCAAGCAACAACGCTGTCAGAGCAAAGACGCCCAGGACCGACGTTGTTAGACGGCGCATGAAAGATCGTTCCTCGCTTATCGCTTGCAAAGTCTGAACGTTGTAAATCGGAACTTCGGGATCAATCTGAGAAACCACATGGCGAATGGGGGCTACCATACTCAGCGGATCACCTTGCGCGCGTACGACAAGTGTCATGTAACCGCGCATCTGCTGATACATACACAAATAGACAGATTCTCGGGAAAAGTTATCCACGCCATAGTGTTTGACATGACGAACCACACCGACCACCTCTGACCAAGCGGCATTGGGATCAGGTTGAGCCCGGTTGATCTGAAGGTGCTTGCCGACCGGGCTTTCGTCGGGCCACCATTTGTGCGCAAACTTCTCATCCACTATGACGACTGAAGGAGCATCGTAGGTATCGTGTTCTGTAAAGAAACGCCCCTCCAACAATTGAATACCCATGGCTCGGAACAGATTGGGATTAATTCGACTAAACTCGGCAAATATCTCCTGGCCCGGCTCGGGAATCGGTGCACCTTCCATATAATAGGGAGACTGCCAGCCACCCAGCATATGGGTGGTTAAGCCGGCGTACCGGATCCCAGGGATTGATTCGATCCGCTGCTGAAGATCTTTGTAAAAAGCCCACCTCTTTTCGTCCGTATTGTAGGTCTCATTGGGCAGGTTAATGTTACACGTCACAGAGCTGTCTGGATTATAACCCGGATCGGCCTGTTGATAATGTACGAAGCTTCGAAGCAAGAGCCCGGCACAAAACATCAGGACAAGAGCCAGGGCAATTTCAGTAACAACGAGTGCATCGCGCAGGCGACTGTGGCCTTTTGCTGCTGTAGTATTCCGAGTGCTGTCCCTAATCACGCTGTTAGCCTGATTGCCTACACAATGCCAGGCAGGAGCTAAACCGAAAATCAAGGCTGTTCCAATGACAGTCCCAAATATGAACAACATCATGTTGATATCAAACCACAGGAGACCATTCCCGGTCTGAGTAAAACGACCACCCAGCAGTGTGGCGAGTAGATTAAGGCCCCAGAGAGCCACAATCACGCCCCCTAAAACTCCCAACAGGGCAAGTACCAGATTTTCTCCCAGTATTTGCCTGACAAGACGTAAGCTCCCCGCCCCCATTGCTCGTCGAACGGCAAATTCCTGGGATCGTGCGGAAGACCGCACCAGCAGCAAGTTTGCAATATTAACACACACGATAAGCAATACGGCCAGCACCGAACCCATCAACACAAGCAAGACAGGTCTCGTGTCACCCATCAGCCACTGATGGAACGGCACTATAACGACGCGACACCCTCCATTGCTATCAGGATAAGTCTTTTCTAATTGCTCGGCGATGCGATTCAGGTCGTCACGCGCGCCCGCCACAGTGATTCCTTCCTTGAGCTTTCCAATCCCTGCTGTGCCCTCATGATTACTACGCGCCATGAACCATCCGTGCTGCTCCAAAAGTCCGATGGGCGTCCAAAATTCCACTGGATCCTGACGGAATGGAGGAAATGTAAATGATGGTGGCAATATTCCAATAATTGTATGGGGGTGGCCGTCAAGAACCAGAGTCTTGCCTAAGACATCCGGAATTCCACCAAAATGTCGCTGCCAGAGGCCGGTACTGAGAATCACCGTTGGTTCAGCTCCCGCGTGGTCGTCTGTCGGATTAAACAATCGACCCAACATCGCTCTTGCACCAAGCATAGTCAAAAGATTGGCGGTCACCTGCATCCCTCTGAGCCGTTCAGGCGCATCAGTTCCTTTAACGGTGCTTCGAGTACTTCGGTAACATGCCATCTGCTCAAAGGTTCGATTCTCCTTACTCCAATCCAGAAAGTTTGAATAGGAAATAGACATCCGTCCAAACGTTGCATGCGTTCCTGTGAAGTCCACCAAACGCTCAGCGTCGTCATAAGGTAATGGACGCAGTAGATAGGCGTTAATAAAGCCAAATATAGCAATGTTTGCTCCGATTCCAATGGCCAACGTCAAAACGGCGATAATCGCAAAGCCGGGATTCCTTGCTAAAATTCGAAGACCATACTTGATATCGTTGAATAATGTTGTCATTTCATGGTTCCAGTTTTATTCATCGTTCACAGTTCTTAGCAATTCCAACAAATAACAAACATCCAATCAATCGCTACGGATTTCACTCATAACGCAACGCTTGCATCGGATCGATCCTCGCCGCCCGTCGGGCCGGTATCCAGGCAGCCAGAACTGCTATAGTAAGGAGTAGTGCAACCGAACCGGCTACAGTCACCGGATCATAAGGTTTAATGCCGAAAAAGGTGCTGCGCATCAATTGGGTCACGGCCAGAGCCAGAGGCATTCCGATGGCCACGCCGATAGCTGCAAGAACAAGTGCCTCGCACAGGATGGGACGGGCTACATCACGGGGGCGAGCGCCGAAGGCCATGCGGATTCCCATCTCGCCGGTACGTCGCGTGACATTGTAGGTCATAAGACCATAGAGACCTATACAGCAGAGCGATAGAGCCAGGCAGCTCAGGATACCGCACAGCATTGAAAACAACCGTTCCATGGCCACGGATTTCTTGATAACTTGCTGTTGAGTAGTTACTTCCTCCAAGGGGATGTTTCCATCAATCCGGGAGAGCCGGTTGCGCACGGTCGATACCAGGGACATCGGAGGAACAACGCTGCGTATAGCAAAGGTCATACGTCCTCGCCTATGTTGAGTACTCGGAAAATACAAGGTTGGGGGCACAGTATCCCGCAAATTACTATAAGATGCATCACGACAAAGGCCAACGATCTGGTATTCGTTTTCTCCCCGTTTGAAATGTTTTCCCAGGACGTCTTCCAAAGAGAAGAAGGTACGGGCAAAAGTCTCATTTACAATCGCGACATGACTGGCACTGGAATTATCTGAGGCGTTAAAGTATCGTCCGGACAGAAGGTGGATTCCCATAGTCTTTAGAAAATTATCACTCACCAAAAGGACATGGGCCTGCCTCTGGTAACCCGTAAGGTCACTCCTTCCGGGGATGTCAAATCCACCCGATTCCATACCACCGCTGAGAAGGCATATGCTGGAGAAAGCCACTGAGCGTGTGCCAGGAATACCGGCAAGGGTCTGGCGTGTTTTTTCATAGAAATCCTCCAAAGCCTGGTCTCTATAGCCGGCCTGTCCCGGATTCACGCGGAAAACCAGGAGATTCTCCACATCAAAACCCGGATCAACCCGGTGCAGGTGGATCAAGGTTTGAACAAGCAAACCGGTACCCATGACCAGGAGCATGGATAAACCCATTTGAATAGCGATCAAGGCCTTGCCTATACGCAAACGAGGCGCTGTCTGGGTGCGGTTATCCTTGAGACCTGCCTGTGGGTGCACGCGTGCCGCCTGCCAGGCCGGGATTATTCCGCAGAGGAAGGTCGTCATAGCAGCCACGAGAAGAGTAAAGACCAGCACCCGGATATCCATTGAGAAGTCCAGATACGACTCGATTTTCTGATCGATGAAGAAATGCAGCAAAGCCGTCTTGATCCAAAACGAGAACATCAAGCCAATACCAGCACCGCATAAGGACAGGATGAGACTTTCTACGAATGATTGGCGCATGAGATGTCTACGCCCAGCCCCTATAGCTGCCCGCACGGCCAACTCATGTCGCCGGGAAGCACCTCGGGCTAAAAGGAGGCTTGCCAGGTTGGCACAGGCGATGAACAGAATTATAGCGACCAGGGCTTGTAAGACCCACAATGGTTCTGCAGTCTGCTGACCGGCAAGTCCACGCTTGCCTTCCTGTAAGAGAATTCTGGGTTGTGTAAGGCTGTCATGCGATCCCTCCAATAATTGACTGAACAACAAATTAAGGGAAGTATGAGCCTGGGCTTCATTAATTTCGAGGTCGCGCCGCGCCATGATCTGCACCCACCAATGTTCGGTAGAGGCTGGGGACCAGCCGGGTTTCAGTTGAGGCTGAACCGCCACGAGGGGAACATAAAAATCGACAGGATCCCCGACAATCGGCGCTACATAACTCTGTGGTAATACACCTATAATTGTGAATATTGTCTTATTTAAGGCTACTGTGCGCCCGATCACATCAGGATCGCCCTCGAAATTACGCTCCCAGGCACGGTAAGTAATAACAGCCACCGGTGCCGCATCCGGCCGGTCATCTTCTGGGGTAAGTGTACGTCCGATCAGGGCGTGCGCGCCATAACCTGAGAAGAAGTTTCCCGATACCATGAGTCCATTTGTCGTCCTTGCTCCGATTGGTAAGACCGCGGTGATATTATATAGACAGGAAAAGGCAAAGACTTCCTTAAAGCCCTGTGCATGATCACGGAACGAGGCATAGGCCGGATAGGGGAACGTACGTGAGCCTCTACCACCTGAGTAGCTCGAAAAGCTATAGCCCTCCGCTTTAAAGTCAATAACACGCAGTTCCTGGGCACGTGGTACCGGCAGGCTGCGCAACATTACAGCGTTAATAAGGCTGAATATAGCCGTGTTGGCACCGATCCCAAAGCTTAGAGAAACTACCGCCACGAGCGTAAAGGCCGGGCTCTTGATAAGTTGTCTTATGCTGTATTTGATGTCATTGATTAGGGTCGTCATAGCATTCCTTTGAGTTTATTGTTCGCAGATTGAAGATCGCGAATCACAACACAGAATTTTCTGGTCTATTCATCCAACTGTGATTTGTGATCTACTTTAATGCCATCTGTTCTTTTGCCGCTTGCTCTTCATCCACGATTCGTCCGTCAAACAAATGTACCGTCCGCTGGGCGTAGTGGGCGTAGCGCTCGTCATGGGTGACCATACAAATTGTGGCGCCCTCCTGGTGAAGCTCCGCCAGCAAGTCCATCACGGCTTTGCCATTGGCCGAGTCGAGATTCCCTGTAGGCTCATCGGCCAGCAGAATAGCTGGGGTGCCGGCTAAGGCACGTGCTACGGCCACACGCTGCTGCTGACCGCCTGAAAGCTGGCTGGGGTAGTGCTTCATACGGTGCGACATAGCGACACGTTCCAGCGCGGTATGTACGCGTTGCTGTCGTTCGCTCTTTGGCATACGGCGATAAGTCAATGGTAGCTCCACGTTCTCGTATACAGTTAGATCCCCAATAAGGTTGAAGCTCTGGAAAATAAATCCTACCTCTTTGTTACGGATGCGTGCCCGCTGCGAGGCCGACAGCTCCGCAGCCGGCGAGCCGTTTAGCCAGTAATCCCCTTTTGTAGGTGAATCCAGCAGACCCATAATTGACAGCAGCGTGGACTTGCCACAGCCTGAAGGCCCGGCGATCGAAACATACTCACCTTTTTGAATCTTCAGATGTACGCCCGAAAGGGCATGAGTTTCCACTTCTTCCGTGACGAAAACTTTGTGAAGATCTTCAATTTTGATTAATGCATCGTTTGAGTCTTTCATTATTTATTCTCCGATCCGAATGAGTTTTTGGTTACTTCAATCGTATTTTATCTACTGTATCCCACTGAGATACATCAGAAAGAATGATCTGGTCATCAACAACCAGACCGTTGAGTACTTCGATAGTACTGACTGAGGTCTTGCCGAACTGTACGGGGACACGTACTGCAAATCGGCCGTTTTCAACAAGCTTAAACAGCTCGATCTTGCTGTCTGCTGCGGCGAGCACTGGGCGGCCCACGTAATATATGTCGATGAGCTGCTCGATTTCTATTGTCCCAACCACTGATAAATCCGGCCGGGATCCTTTGGGTAATTCCCCATCCAGCGATGCATCTACGGTTACATTGCCTTCCATGACGGTCGGCTCGATACGCGAGACGCGACCTGATACGAGGCCATTGTAAGTGTCAATCTCTGCTGGTAGTCCAATACGCACGTCCCGGGCCTGACCTTGAGGTATTTGAAGACGCGCCATGAGCTTGTCCGGATTTGTGATTCGGGCCACAATCTGACCTGCTGAGATCTGCTGACCCAGCTCGATAGGAGTCTGAATTGGAGCAAGAACACCGGCTGCTCCTGCACGTACCTTCAATGACTTGTAATCTTCTTCTGCGAGATTATACTGAGACCGGGCCCGCTCAAGCGAAGCTTTGTCAAGCACCAATTGTGCCGGTTTGGTCTGGTTAAGCCACACGTCAAATTGTTTCTTCTCGACGTCTAACCGGTTTTCCAGTAACTCAACGTTGCTCTTTCTAAGCTCCATTTGAAGGTCGGAAATCAGGCCATCCTCATGTTGCTTCTTATCCACTTCGAACTCGAGTCTGGCATTACTAACAAGAGCCTCGGTTGCTGCTATACCAGCTTTGTATGTATATTCCTGATTCAGGAGCTGGGCCTTTGAAGCGTCAAATTGTGCCTGGGCCGAATCAAGCTGAGTCTGAGCGTCCTTCCAGTTCAATTCCAACTGGGGATTACCGAGTTCAAAGATAACAGTATTAGGCTCGACAGGAGTTCCGGCCTTAACCAGAATGCGCAATGCACGGCCGCTGACACGTGAGGGCACCACGAGCATATCTTCCGATACGAGTGTGCCGACACCACGCACTTCAAGGATAATATCGCCCCTTTTAACACTGTCTATGAGTAGTGTTTGACGTTCAACAGACGGCGCTGCCGGTTCCAGACGCGACAGAGCCAGAGTAATCACAGTAATGACCACCACAGTGATTATTGCGATAATAATGCGGATTACGATACGTCTGACTTTTCGAGATTTTCTTGGTATATCCATGTCGAGTCTTACATACAAGTCGCGTGCCAGGACGATTTATTGCTGGATTGGCCATATTTGTGTTAAAAACGCGGATTTGCTACCACGGTTGCTCAATGAAGTGTCCGATTTTAAAAATGCGCGCCCGATATCGGACAAATTCTTCCAGATTCACTTTTTCAGGAAATGTGCTCCGGCAGGCGCTCGATGGGCAATCTCAACATCGCCTGGCAACCCGGTCGGTCCGGATGATTAGTGAGCGCCAGGTAGCCCCCGTGAGCTTCGGCAATCTGTCGGCTCAGGGCTAAACCAATGCCGGAACCTTCTGATTTCGTCGTAAAAAACGGCACAAAAGGATCCTTAGTCATATCGAATCCGGGTCCATCGTCATCTACCCAAACCTCAAGAAATGAGCCGGCTTTCCTCCAGGTAATCGCTACGTGTCCGTCAGCTTGCTGTTTTGCTTCCAGGCTGGCCTCCACGGCGTTGGACACGATATTGATCAGAAGCTGGTCGAGCTGACCGCGGTCGGCAAGAATCGTAAGCTCAGGACCATGCGAAATCTCCACGGATAAGCGAGTCTCCAAACCAACGACATGATGTATCCATGTCTCAACGTTCATCTCAGCAAAAGTCGGATCAGGCAGGCGTGTCAGTCTGGAATAAGAAGCAATGAAACCTCCCAACACCTCGGAACGTTCGGCGATAATCTTCAAGCCCTCACGCACATCATCCTCCCAGTTTTCAGAGCAGGATTCCTGCTTCAGACGAGTTTGCAGACTCTGAGCTACGGATTGAATGGGTGTCAGGCTGTTGTTAATCTCGTGACGCAGAATTTGAATCAGGCGCCTCCATGCCTGTCGCTGCTCTTCATGGAGAGTCCGGGTCATATCGGACAGAAAAACCAACTGATGAGACATACCTTTCTCCCGGTAAGTAGCGCGACGCAGCTCCCACCTTCCTGCGCCGCCCGGCAGTGAAAGATCAACAATACGGGGTACCGCTCCTTTCAGACAAATATCGAGCCCGCAATCCTCAGCGTGACAGCCTATTATCTTCTCGTTGTTCAGCTTAAGCAATCGCTGGCCGCTGTCATTGACCCACTGTAAAACGCCGCCCGAATCAAATCCGAAAAGGGCAACGTCGATCTCAGCAAGGATCTTCTGCAGCAGAGCCGTCGATTCGACTACGTCGAACCTCTGTCGCTGTAAGAACTGTACTAAACGGTTAACTTCCCAGGCCAGCTCGCCCATCGCATCATCTTTGCGAGCTCCCCGAAGACGCATCGAATAGTCTCCCTCGCGTAATGCCCCCAGCAGGTTCAAAATCGTACGCAACGGAAAGGCCACCTTGTTCTTGACAGCAAATCCAAATCCTATCCAGAATATTAGAAGGAATAATGTCAAAGTAAGTTCGGTCGAGAGCTGAAACGGAAAAGCCCATATAAACACCAGAGCAACCAACATACCGGCCAGGCCGCTTAAAAGAGTCAACATTAAAATTCTTCGTTCAAATCTCATTTTAATCGATTTGATACTTCTCAAGCCGACGATATAAGGCCGCCCTGCTGAGACCAAGTGCTTGTGCCGCCTTGCTGATATCTCCATCATACCGATCAAACGCCTTGCAGACAGCCCAATGTTCGATTTGATCCAACGTCATGTTCTCAAAATGTGGGCTCGAAGGTTCACCTGTATGCAGGCCAAGATCGGCCGTTCCCAGCGTTGGCGTCTGCGCCATAAGAACAGCACGTTCAATTGCATGGTCCAGTTGCCGCACGTTACCTGGCCAGGAATAATCCATAAGCGCCCTCAGAGCAGCATCGCTGAAACCAGTAATCGCCTTTCTATATTTAGTTACGTATTCCTGCAGGAAATGGGCCGCCAGTAGCGGGATGTCCTCGAGCCGTTTTCGTAGTGGCGGTACATTAATACAGATAGTATTGAGACGATACAACAAATCCTGACGAAAGCCGCCGGCAGTAACTTCCTTCTCAAGATCGGCATTCGTGGCCGAAAGAATACGGACATTTACATAACAGGTCCGGGATGAACCGATGGGCTCAAATTCACCGCTTTCCAGCACACGCAATAGTTTCGATTGTAGATTAATAGGAACCGCGGCAATCTCATCCAGAAATAGTGTTCCTTTATCCGCTAATTGGAATCGCCCCATACGATCGGTCTTGGCATCCGTAAAAGCGCCGGCCACGTGACCAAACAGCTCGCTCTCGAAAACGGTCTCCGGCACACTCGCGGTATTGACTGTAACTAATGTCTTGTTCCTGCGAAGCGAGGCCGCGTGCAGGGCCTGAGCCACTACGCCCTTGCCGCTGCCATTCTCGCCTGTAATAAGGACATTGGCATCGGAGGGCCCTACTTTAGCGATGGTCTCCACGACAGGCCGCATTGCCGGTGACTCAGCTATCAGCACCTTGCGATCCTGATCTTTGAGATAATCAATCTCCTGCGACAGCTTTCTGCCTTCGCGTAAAGCACGGCCCAGCTCAACTTGTGTTCGCAAGACCGATAGCAATCGTTCGTTCTTCCAGGGTTTTTGAACGAAGTCCCGGGCTCCGTAACGCATTGTCTCAACAGCCAGCTCAATGCTGCCCCAGGCAGTCATGACAATGACCGGCAGGGATTCATCGATTTGGTGGATTCTTTTGAGCAAATCCAGACCCTGCCTGCCAGAAGTTTCGCCGCGAACATAATTAAGGTCCATCAGGACAACGTCCAAATCAGTGCTCTTTACTGCACTGATGATCTCCTCGACTGATGAGGCTGTTTTTATTTCGTACCCTTCCGGTTTGAGCAGCAGACGAAGGGCTTTGAGCACATCCACCTGGTCATCTGCGATAAGTATCCTGGAAGTATCTGTAATCCTCTGCATGTTTGGCACAGTCCTCAATGACTCCAACTTGTATCTTGTTCACACACACTCTTGTGGATAAACATTCCGAACACGTTAATTCAAGTAAAGATACTATACATTTCATTACAGATAAATCAAAATCTCCAATATTCTATTGCACACCCACCATCTCGACGAGAATTTATAATTTTTTAGTTATTGAAGAAAAGTTTGGAGCAAATGTTATGATCGACTCGCTATACTGGTATCCTCCTATGACTTATCAGCTAATGTTTGCTAATCCTGAAACGTATTTCTTAAGCTCTGTCATGATTGGAACCGGTGGCCAATCTTCAGCTTTTTCCGGGTTTCGCAGAGGGCGATTAGGTTATTCCATGACTCTATTGATTGTGGGTGTGTGTCATCCAGCTTTAGGCGATGACTTTCGACGGTCTTATAGCCAATCTGTTCTATAAAGGGTCGGTTATAGATATCGACAAGGAATCCGTATCATCCGGTGTGCCGCCAATCGTCGGATCATCCACTTGAACTGTTACTTCCAGAGCACCATTTCCCTGACCTTCACCGAACATGCCCAGCCTGATATCCTCAAGCTCTTCGGTCGAAAGAGCACGATTGAAAACAATACAGGCATCCATTAATCCCTTAAAGGAAAGGGATGGTGAAGCGTAACTGAGAATAAAAAATCCATCGCCCACGTCACCCACATCGATGTCATGGTCGAAATTCCCGGTCAAATCACCATCGAGGAAGTCGTCTGCGGTATAATCGTAAATTCTCACTCGATAAGAACGGTCGCTATATTGATATGTAGAAGCTATAAAATACCACCTGTCTGTCTGTACAGAAGTCCCAAACCAGTCGCCCTCCTGATTAATAAATCCACCCTCGTAGCCTGAAGATATCTGTATCCTTCCATCAGCATAAGCTGATAATCTGTACACGACATTTCCAGCTTTATACTTCGCCCATAACACGTTGACGGTGGGTCCTAATTGAGTAAATTTAATCCACTGAATCGTGGTAATATCCTTGTTTATGCCGTCACTTTTCATCGGGAAGCCCGGGTCCAGATCGCTGTCAGAACAATTGAGCCGGTCGGCAGTTCCCGAAAATTCGGCTGATGCCTCACCTTCTATGAAGTCATAGGTATTGGCCTGGGCCCCGGTCACGTAAAGATCGTTCGTGCCGACACTATCGGAGCCTAACGCTCCTTCTTCGAATTGCCAATAAGCAGCACACGATGGATCATTCAGATACACCTCGATGTCAACCCCCTGTTCAAGATTGACTCCTGCATTCAGGAAAAGCTCGGTATCATCGATATGGAACAGCGAAGCATCGGCTCCTGAAAGGCTCAGGACGTTGCTGCCGAGACCATCGTCTGTTACAACGATATCAGCAACTTTGATCCGGCTGGTAGTGTCGGTGTTTTCAGGTAAAGATGTGATTGTGTTGATCAATGCTACCGTCGGAGGCTCGTTCACATTAGTTATGGTTATATTGAACGTTGTATTGCCGATGCTGCCGCCTGAGCCGTCAGAGATCGTGAACTGGAAGCTGTCCGAGACTGCCAGGCCGCCATCG
>Ga0180438_10000908_pt1 | contig 54184 bp, 70 predicted proteins | sample SS_ome_12_FD_132455 | JGI IMG/M metagenome (GOLD analysis project Ga0180438, IMG submission 132455) | Hypersaline lake sediment archaeal communities from the Salton Sea, California, USA - SS_3_D_2 metaG | ecosystem: Environmental > Aquatic > Non-marine Saline and Alkaline > Hypersaline >... | reverse complement strand
GAAACGCAAAAAGATCATGCAATTATCGGAGCAGCATTCGGCACTCTGGGAACGAATTTTCATATCGTTCCGAATGAAAAAGCAGACGAATATATGCTTGATTTATTATCGAAATCCAGTTTCTATACAGTTTGGATTGAAGCGGTTTTAGTTAAATAAGGAGTTATAAAATGTCACCAAAGAGCAACGGCGGTAATGCAGTAGTCCAGAAATACGGAAAAGAGCATATGCGAGAAATTGGGCGCAAGGGAGCGCAAGCCACCCACTCGAAATATCGTATCCAGCACCTGGGTACATCCGATTTCATCTACGTTAATAAGGAAACCGGAGAACCAGTCGGGAAAACATTTCTGGGGCGCTCATTCTCAGAATATCAATAAATCCACCATCCATCAAAATCAAAAAATCCCCTGAATTAGTCAGGGGATTTTTCGCGAGGAGATCAAGCCTCAAAGGAGTTGAAAAGTGCTGTTTGATAACAGCGAATTTCAATCTTTAGTTTATCAGTTCTCGCGCTCCGTGTCAATCTCTACCATTAACTCATCGGCGAGTTCTTCCGATAATTCAATGATGGAATCAATCTTGTATCTGATATTCTCAGGCAATTCTGCTTTTTCTATTTGAAGTTTTAAGCGCAGCATGAAGTTTTTTAGAGATCCCAGAAAATAGAACACCGGACTTGGTAAGGTTCTCTGCTCATCATCCTGGAAATCACTCGAAGTCAATTCTGCAGCTGCAGAACTCAAATCCTGCGTAGCTGCCACATCATCAACGATTCCAGGATCGCCCGTTACACGATGCAAGTTCACTTCCAGCCACGCAACCGAAGGTGGTCGTCCACCGTTCCCATCCATCGCAGCAAGGGACAACTCTAAAATCTTGGTTGATAAATCTGCTCCACAGCTTTTTGCAAACCGGAAATGCGCAAAAGGTAGCACCTCAAAGCGCCCACGCTCATCCTGCGAATAGTAAACTGCAATCGAATGGTAATCCCTGAGTGTCCGTTCTGCGATCCCGAAACGGAGCGAGAGTTGCCGATACACATCCATTGATCCCATCGCGAGAATATACGCTGCATTAGCAGGATTTGAATCCCCACGAATAATTACACTCTTGATCATCTGCAGATGAGCGAGCGCATCGGCTACCTTATCGCCGATCTGCCAGCAATGCTCCGAATACTGCGAACCAATTTGTTCAATTTCATCGCAGAATTCCAGCCCAAACACCTGCTCAAATAATTCGGTTCGGCTAATCTTGCTCATTTGCTAACTCCTTATTTCTCTGTGTAATTCTGGAACAGTATTGACCGAGAACTTTTCTCGAAACGTATCCAGGAAAAAGATCGTCTGTTATCTGGGCAATCCTGAGAAATCCAGGATCAACAATACTAATGCTGCTCTGCAGATCATCCACTAACCAATCGTACAATTTCCTGCGCATCGCTCGCCGAATCAGGTGGTTGATTTCGCCTCGCTGCGCTTTGTATTTCTCGCGTATCAATTCACATAGATTGACTTGATCTTTGAAATCGAATCGCAGCTTATTATTTACCGCATCCGTGATTGCATCCTGCATATTGCGATTCTGACGATGACCACGCTTTAGAGAGCGATTAGCAGAACCGCTTTTATTGTCTTTTCCTTTTCCTGTTTCCACAGAAACCATCATTTCAACTCCTTTATATCTTTTATTTGTAGATCTCGTGCGCTCTCTGGGGTAATTGATTTTCTGGACCCAAAATTGGGGATGGGCCATTGCAGAGCGTAAATCCCGCTGGAATGCACCCACGTTATCAGAGATACCCCACCTAATTCATGGTGGCGTTGCAATCGCCCAGGTTGATGAGAGCGCAAATCTGAGTACCGTAGATTTCTATCTAGGATTGTCTTAGTTTCGATCAGTACAGAGCGCCCAGAGCGCCCCACGAGCGCCCTGCGATCTCCTGACACCTTCTCCCCAAAGATTACCCGAAAGATTCCTTTTGGAGAATAGCGCGCTCGATTCAACGCTTTAGCAGCATATCCAGGCAGCTGAACCAAGCGCACCGGCGTACCAATCTTTTCGATCATCTCAAAACCTAGCATCCTTAGATGGTTCTCGGCGTGTTGCTCTCCTGCAGCCCCAATTACTTGCTCTTGTTTTGCCATCGTAACTCCTTGATTTCATCACGTTCAACAATCTTGAAATTCTTCGTACAGCGATGCACAATTTTTCCAGGAACAGGAACACAGCCAAAAGGATGTCCGATCTTTGATTTGACCTTAACCTTATGTTCGTCAATCTGCTCCACAATCACCACCGGAATATCGGTTCCCTGCTCATCTACAAAAAGCATAATCATAGCGTTACAACTCCTGAAAATATCAATAGAATAGCGATGCAGATCGCGATTACCAGAATTCCAAAAAATATACGTTTCATGCGTCACTCACTTTCAAAGCTGATTTTGCAATGCGAACGGGCTCCATAGATGGATGTTGATACACCATGATTTGTTTCAATGCCGTTCGCAGCTGCTCATTCTCGGCTTGCAGTTCGTTGGCGCGAAGCGCTGTGGATAGGGGAATGATTTTATTTACACTACGAAGATAGATACAATCATTCCAGTTTTCAACATACTCGAAGAGTTTCCGTCCGTGATTGTATTGGCCGACTTGTGGAACATTATCATCTGTAATCAAGTAATATTTACCATCAACTAATTCGTTTTTATTCATGCGTCATCTTATTTCATCTATGCTAAACTGGAAACTCTAAGTATGTTTTACCAAACAGTGTTTTCCCTGCACACTTTTTGCCGAGTTTGATCGCTCCATATCCGTCAATTCCAACCGCGCAAGAACAATTCACATAATGTTCTGGATTCCCCTGTCCAGAATAGAAATGCTTGGCTTGCACCGTATAATAAGGCATCCATTCACCCCACTGTTTAAAGAAAAATGGCACATCATAATTTTGACAATCTATCCGAATACGATTCACCCATTCACCAAGCAGCCTGAATGGGCGAGCATTGTTCCCGCTCTCCCCTCCAACAATTACCCAATCAGGAATCGACGATGGACTTGCAAACCAATAATCAGATAATGGAATCTTACCCAAAAGCGGTTCAAAGGAAATAAACGTTTTCGCTGCTAAATCCTGATTATGCATTAAATATTTCAGTCGCCACATCTGCGTTTCAGTCTCTATGCTAGTTCCCAACCAAATGTTCTGTAGCTGGAACATATAAAAAAATCTCCCTGGCCACAATTCCCGAATATTCTCAGGGCGCTTGGTAAGGATCAACCAATCTAAATTTGGGGTCTGTTCAATCAGATTGAATAACTCAATACGCCATCCTGATAAATCCGGATTGTCCTCGAACACATCTGCTAAGGATGCGCAGAACACCTTTGGTCGCATTTCACTCTCTGCAGCTTGACGGTTCCATTTGAGAGGTTGTTTCCAATATGAATCGGATGTTTTCAATCGCTGTGTCAATTCTGGTGGACCCCAACAATTTGACCATCTGGGTTTGCGAGTCATCTGCGTTTCAGCATAACAATTTGCGCATCCTGCAGAAACCTTTTGACAACCAACCCAGGGATTAAATGTATGATCCGTCCATTCGATTTTACTATTCTCTGCCATTGATCAAACTCCTTTTGGGATTCTCTCCATCTAACCAAATATTCTCGGCGAAAACTTCACCGCAATCGATGCACATTTCCAGGAACCGCTGATCACGTCCAGGAGGAGAAACAATATCAAGAGAAGGAACAATTCCTGCTCTATGATATCCAGTCCTAACAGTAGGATTTTTGCAATGCCCAACCTTCCAATATCTCACTACCGCAAATTTCGCTAAGAATTCTCTATTCGTAAACATTTTCATTTTCATGTGTAACTGTTCCTATATGCCTAATCGAATAATCCAGCAAAAGCATCTGCAGCGCGCTTACTAGCAGCCTGTGGCGATTTTGGCGCATCCCTGATTGTCATATCATTTTCTGAGATTTGAGCGCTCTCAGGCGCTCCCAGAGCAACACAAGATTTACAAGCAGTTCCAGGGGATGAGGGATACTCCCCGCACCATTCGCACCAAACCGCACCATCTGGCAATTCAACCTTATCAGGATATTCGGGTTTGACTTCTCCTGCAAGGATCGCATTAGTCGTCAACTCCCAATGATCCGGTTCGTTCTCCCCTGCAATCGTTTCGATCTTGTATTGTTCCAGGATCTCACCGAACGTCAATTCATCTCCCATCATAGTAGATTCAACAGTGCGCTTATAAGCTAATCCAGCCCAATATAGAACCCATTGCAACTCATCCAAATATGATGAGCGCTCAACCCATTGACCATCCGGATATTCGCCCTTATATTCGCTGTTCCATCTACCCAGAGCATGAATCTGTTGAGGAGTCAATACAGTTCTGGATGTAGGCACGAACATATCTGCAGGATCAAGAAATAACCAAGACACCACCAATCGGCAATGCCCATCGATAGATTCCCGCTGCTCTTTGGTTAATTTTATTTTATCGTGCTTGCTCATAGTATTCGAGAACAGAGCGCGCTTGACCCCATTGGTGAGATTCCCAATCGTTGCTCCTCTGCGCCCCTTTGAAATCTCTTGCGGTTCGGGGCGCGCGGCGTATTCCTGCGCTCGGTTACGAATACTTAGTGGAGTAGCGATTTTTCGCTTGATAATTTTCGTCATTTTTCAACTCCTTAAATCAATTTCATTTGCTGCGGTTGCTGCTCATTCTTTGGATTCTTGTACGTCCATTCTGCAGAACATCCGTTTTGATGAGATGCGCAAATTCCAAAATGAGCAGCGCAGAATATCCACGCATCAAAGGCACTCGCGAACCCATTCAAAACAATCAATTCTGGATGCTCCCACATACGATATTTACGATCAGGAGCAATATGTAAATTATATTTTTCTCCAATCTGCGCATCTGGGGAGCAGGATATTACTACGTTAATTTCGTCTATCATGGGATTCTCTCGAATTCAATTACCCATACCCAGGGATTAGCAGCCCAGGAAATATCCACTCCATTCTTACGCATTTTTCCGTTGATCGAATCCCAGAGCGCAATCCAATCGCGGTAACCACCGTCACGTTGCGTTATCTTGCACCCCTCCGAAAAAATATCTTGAGTCGTAATCTCTTGCAATCGCTCCAATCGCAATCCCGTTATGCGTAGATCAATCCTGCTGGCCCAGCGAGGCATAAAGATACTTGGGCGACTTTTCCCGAATTCAGCATCGTCAATTTCTGATTTGAAAGTTGTACGATACAAAATCTTTGCATCTCTTGGAAGGCTGATTGGCGGGATGCGATCAAAGCGTTTTTCTGTATGCCACGTTTCCCGCACCCACAATTGATCACCAATGGAACCATAGGGGCATCGATTTATAACAACAGATTTTTTAACCCAAAACTTAGAATTCCATTTGAAAATCAAATCTTCTGGATTCGCCATTGATTCTGCAAATTCCGGTTGTGGATTTACAACGCGCCGCGTTTGTGTCTTGCGCCCTTCCAGGATCGCTCGTATCATTTCCCCTGAGAATAATATTGGTTTTTCGTCTATCATTTTTCAACTCCTTGCTACTGATTATATCATATATTCGTCAATAGACTTTGGCAATTATTGCCAATCCCTAGAACATATGCAGCTGCTTGTCAAATGGTTCGTTGCTCCACAGCATATCACGTTGAATTCCCGTTGCAGTCTTATGAGATTTAAGGAATTCAAATTCCATCCAATCCGCTTTGTCATTCTCACAAACCATAACTTGACCGGAACGAGATCTACACCAATTTGCAAGCGCAGGATAATTTATATCGCTCTCTTTGTAGTACTCCCCTCCATGCTGATAAGGTGGATCAATGAACCACGTTGCATCCTGATTTTCAATTTCAGTATAGCATCCCTGTATAATTTTCCAGTGTCTAATCTTGTGAAGATTTGCAGAGATACGGTTCAACGAATAATTAATGTGGTTCGGTCGCGCTCTCATCCTGACTACGCCAGCGGTCAAGCGGGGGCGCTCCATTCCGAATCCAATCAAAAAACCCATCAACCATTTTGCCTCATCACAATCAAATGTAAAATCGTCAAGCGATTTACCAGGGTCCAAGAAATGAGGCAACCGCTCAATATCATTTGTAGAGCATTCCTGTAACCATTTCCAAATTTTTACAATCACATCGTATTTGTCAACCAGAAGAACATCCCGCTCGAAATATCGCAACGCATAACGCGCTGTTCCTGCAAATGGTTCGATAATCTTATCGTATTTTGGCGCGGGGTAGAATTTCACAATACTTGCCTTGCTCCCGTAATAAGTCCACATCAGATTGCAATCTCTCGCAGCATCTTATCGTCATCGATGGGCTTGATAGGTTCTGCGTTCAAATCAACCGTTCTGACATCCGCATTCTCAAAGCGCATAAAGTTTTTACGGAATATGGTTGATACGGTTCCGATTGATCCGTTGCGATGCTTGCCCACAATCAATTCTGCTAGATTCTGATATTCAGGTTTGTCGTAATAAAGTTCGGGGCGATAAACGAAGATTACAATATCCGCGTCTTGCTCCAATGATCCACTCTCGCGCAGATCAGCAAGCAGGGGACGCTTATTAGATCGTTCCTCGCATTTTCTCGATAATTGCGCTCCTGCATATAGAATAATCCCGAATTCCCTGGCGATGAGTTTCAGCTGCCTGGAAATATAGGATACCTCACTCACGCGATTATCGGATTTGATTCCCGCTTCCATCAACTGGATATAATCCACGTACACATTTCCTAGTGGATGTTTCGCTGCAATCTTTGACAACTTAGAACGCAGCTGCGCAGGAGTCAATCCTGGCGTATCATCCAAGATAAATTTCTGTTTAGAAATAGTGTCCAGAGCATTTGTATATATTGGATGCTCTATATCTTCCAATAACCCCCGCCGAATATTGTTGGAGTTGATTCCATCCTTCGCAACCAATCTGTCTGTTAGTTGCTCATTAGGCATTTCCAGGGAAAAGAACACATCGTATTTTTCGTTATTATTGTTGGATACCGCATACTTGAAGAAATCCAGCATAAGCGCGGTTTTTCCCATTCCTGGCCGGCCAGCAATTAAAACCAGATCTCCTCCACGCGCTCCCCCGTTCAACAGATAATCAAGGTCTTTCAATCCGGTGGGTATTCCAGGATCAGCTCCGTTGGCTATTTTCTCCATGCGTTCGTATTGCTTGTCCGCTGCAGCTGCAGCATATATGCCAGATTGATTATCAGCAATCCCAGAAAAAACATCTTGTAGCAACTTCCAGGAGCGCTCCTGTATTTTATCAAGTGCGTATTGCTCTCCGTATGCCATTTTTACGATATTATTTGCGTATTCGATCATTTGTCGGCGAACAAAATCTCCGTTGATAATCTGCGCATAACTCTCTGCGTGAAGAGCGCTTGGTACATATCCCATGAGGCGAGTCAATTCAGATATACCCCCGATCTCTTCCAGTTGATTCAGCGCTCCAAGTTCATTTGATATGGTAAGAACATCAATGCTCATTCTCTTATCTGCCAGATTTATAATCGCTTGATAAATCCAGCGGTAACGATGGATGAATAGTTGCTCCGGTTGGATGATCGCCCGAATCTCGCGCAGCAATTCCGGTGCAATGAGCAGCGATCCAATTAAACTCTCCTCGCTCTCAATAGAATGCGGTACAGTTTGCGGTTCCATTTTTCAACTCCTTATAAATCGATCTATTATAGTTTTGCAACAATCCCGCCAGCAATGCAGGATGCTACTATTCCAATCATCCCGATTCCCCATCCACCTTGAATCTGTGGAGCGCAAATCAAAATCAAGGATGCTCCAAAAATAAGCGTACAGATGAGCAACAAAAAACCTTTTATGATACCCATGATCAACTCCTTTGTAATTCTAATATATTTTTGCGTTTATCTTCTGCAGGAGCAACAATCACAGCTGCAGGAACATCTACTCCGTGTCCATTTCCATTTTTTTGGTCAATCATCCACGAACCAAACGTTTTCTCAATTTGATCAGGCGCATCGAAAGTCATATTATCCGATATAAATTGTTTGGTGATTTCGTAAATTCCCCGCTTGACAAATTGTGTATCCTGCTCCGCTTTACGCCACATTCTTGCAAGTGGCATTCTCCACCGCTTGTTGCTCCCTTTTGGATCTCGCTCCCAATCTGGGAGAGCGCACCCACGCGCAGCTGAAAAAGCGCTTTCTAGTAACTCCATATTCCGGACATATTCGGTTTTCTGTTTTTCGGTTTTCGGTTTCCCATTCCCATTACTGCCAAAACTCAAACCTGCAAAAGGATCAAACTCCCCGTTATCTGCGCCAGCAGATGAAAAGATTTCTATATCTCTTTCTATAGTAGTATCTTTGTGGGACTCTGTGTCACACCCCCTGTGACTCTGAGTCATAGGGGTAGGACTCTCTGTCACACCATCGATGGTTTCTTTTATGATAGTTCTGTATGCGATCTTGCCAGTTGGAACCCAGATATTTGGCTTTCCTGCAGATTTCCCCGCTCTCAATTTTTCAATATATCCACCGCTTTCTAATAGCTTGCACTTTCGGACTACAGTTCTCGCAGAAATATCCAGTTCATCGGCTAATCGCTTATTGGCTGCAGAGCATTTCCCGTAAGCATCCCAATAACGCCAAATTTTTCCGTATATAACTGCGGTCAATAAATCGAATTCGTCAATGAGATGATCAGATACCGGTGTAAATCCTTCGATTTTATTCATTCCTTATCCTTAAAAGAAAACCCGCTTTATTCTGAGGCCTGCCCAGGTGTAGTCTTTGCGAGAGAAAATACCATGACAGTGGGGCAAAAAGCCCCAGAGTAAAACGGGTTTTAGAAAATATTCAATTAGAAACGGTATTAACTCTCGCGCTCCAATCTTAGCCGACAACCATTTTTCTGTCAATATGGATTCCGTTATTGACACATCTAATCTATTGACAGGTATTCTACAATCTGATAAGATTGGAGCAGATCAACTTAATAAGGAGTTCGGAAATGAATAAAGAGCAAGCGATTCAAAAAGCATTAGAAGAAGGCAATCAGCAAAATTTGCGTGGGGATATTTGGTTCGGAACCAGATCTCACAGCTTGAAAGCGGTTGATGCTCGCTATATTCATGGTCAATGGAGAATTGAACTTGAATGGAAAAGAATCGGACGGAATGGGGTAGAGATTTCTCACGAGGGTTCAATCTGGGTGAAAAATGAATAAGAAAATCAATCTTAAAGAGGTTCAAGAGCAAGTTCAGGATGCAATTTTGATTCTTGCTGCAAATTGCGATGGGGCATCCAAAAAAGACGACGCGGGGTTCAATTCATTTGATACCGCTTTCGGCAAGAGCATGGCCCAATGGATTCAAACCAAAGGCGATTTGACCCCCAATCAATTCAAAGCAGCTTGGAAAATGGCAACTTTCTATAAGCGCCAAATTCCATTCGAGATTCCCCCATTTGACGCAGCCCAATTTGAGCAGAGCAAAAAATCCAGCAACGGGAAAACCAAATATATCTCATTGGATGGAGGTCAAATCCTGATAGTATTCGGGGGCAAGCCAAGCACCGCAGATCGCGCAAAGCTGGACGAACTATCATTTCGCAGATGGGACCCTAACATCAAAGATTTACCCTGGATTGCCAACGCGAGCGATGCGCTCAAAGTACAGCAGCTATTCGGGGGTCGCCCAGATTGGAAATATGCTCCTGCTTTTCTCGATTTGGTTGATAAGATCGAACGAGATCCAAATCACAAAGTAACCGTCACCAATAATGCGAGCAAGCCAAAAATTACAGTTGAGGATGGAAAAATACGCTATTATTTTGGAATGGCCATCGCAAAGGGAACCGATTATAGAACCCGCATCGATAAATTAGAACGCAAATGGAATAGCAATATAACTGGTAAACCCTGGGAAAGCCCGCTCACAGAAATTGAGAGAGTAAGGGAATTATTCGCAGATTGCCATTTCACGCAGGATTTCAACGCCGAATTGCAAAAGATTGAAGTTGCGAAAAATGCCAGCAGAGCAGCATCTACCGATTTCGATGTACCCGGGATGCGAACAAGCCTCTTCCCATTTCAACGAGCAGGAGTTGAAAATATTGAGCGCTCTGGTGGACGACATTTCATCACCGATAAGATGGGATTAGGAAAAACAGCCCAAGCACTTGGGTATCTGCAGCTGCACCCAGAGTTGCGCCCCGCAATTATCGTGGTTCCAGCTGCAGCGAAAATAAATTGGTCAAGAGAAATCAAAAAATTTATGACAAATCCAGAAGTGGTACAAATCCTGCAGGGGCAGAAACCTGATATCAACTTGATCAAAGATGCTACTATCCTGATTATCAATTACCATATTCTCTCATATTGGTATCCTGTGCTCGCAGAGATTGAACCTAAAGCGCTCATCGTAGATGAGGCGCATAAAATCAAGAACCCCAAAGCACAGCGCACTAAAGCGATTGTGGGAGATCCAAAAAATTCAGAAATGGTAGGATTGGCAAAAATTGCCAAAGCATACATCCCAATGACCGGAACGCCCATCCGGAATCGACCAATGGAATTATTCACCCATTTGAATGCCATCGATCCAGCATCCTGGGGTAACTGGTTCCAATTTGCCACTCGCTATAATTCATTCGCGCGGGGTTATGGATTGGGAGCAGCTCGAAACCTTGACGAACTTCATGAGAAAATCAAGCCCTGGGTTACGCGCAGAACCAAGCGCGAAGTTATGAGCGAACTACCTGAGAAAATGAGAGCAACTATCGTTTTAGAATTCTCAGAGAGCGAGCGCGCAGCATACGAAGAATATATCAACGTTGCAGCGAATACGACCGGAACAGAACACCTCGCTGCTATCGAAAAAGCTAAACAAGCAGCTGCGCGCGGGAAACTTCCAGCAACCATCGAATGGATTAGAGAATTCCTGCAAAGCGGAGAAAAGTTGGTAGTATTTGCAACCCATCGAGAAATTACAGGAGCGCTTTTCGCTGCTTTCTCAGATCAAGCGGTAATGATCAGGGGCGGGATGAGCGACAAGAAACGGCAGAATGCTATCGATGAATTCCAGAACAACTCACGCATTCGCTTATTCGTAGGAAACATGCAAGCTGCAGGAGTTGCCATTACGCTTACCGCTGCCAGCAATGTCGCGATTATGGAGTTCCCCTGGACACCGGACGATATCGAACAAGCAATTGATCGAGTTCACCGCATCGGGCAAACCGAAACGGTAACAGCGTGGCACTTAGCTGCAGAAAATACCATCGATGAACACATTATTTCCCTATTAGAACAAAAAGCAAAAATAGCCCATCAAACATTGGATGGACAAAACGTAACTCAACAGTTCTCCATTCTGGGAGAATTGAGCAAGATCATCAAATCGAAAACAGAAGATATTCGAGAAACCATCAAGGAGTAGAAAATGGACGAGCAGCAAGAGCAAGACAAAAAAATTATCATAGAAAACAGAACAGAACTTGATTTCAATGAAATTCTAATATTAGTTGGTCATGTTATCAGAGGGGGTAAAATTAGTGGAGCAGGGAAAAGATCTCAATATTGCTATCTAACAATATTCGATCATGGACAAATTGCTGTTTCCGCATTTCTCAATAAGAGATCACACCGATTTGTAGTCTGGAATTATCCTGAGAAATCATCATAATTCTATTGACACATATTCTACAATGTGATAAGATTATCGCAGATCATTAATCAAAAGGAGTTGAATTATGAAAGCAAATCGAAATCCCAACCAGCAAATCAACGACCCCCATGCACGCACCCGCAACGCAGAATGGGATGCAAAGATCGCGACGAATAAACTCATCGAATTATTAGGATCAGAAAAAGCGGAATTGATCGCTCAAAGCTGCATTTTAAATTCATTGAATGAGCAGAATCAACTGGATCGCGAAATGCTTGCGCAGCTGCTAAAATTAGCGTTGAGCCAAGCAGAATTAAATGCGCTCAAAGCAAGAAATTTTCGGCGATGGGTTACGATAAAAAATATCGCTGCATTTTCAAAGCGCGGCGCGATCAACGACAAGCAGGTTATTAGCGAATTAATCGCTAAAACAGGATACACAAAATTAGAGCAGGTACAAGCAGAATTCCCGCATCTCTGGGAAATGGAGAACAAATGAGCATTACAAAAAAGACTATGCAAATCTATCAAGCTGCAATTGATCCAAATCGCCCCTCATTCTCCAAGATTGGGGAGCGATTCGGAGTATCAAAACAGCGGGTTAGCGCAATCATAAAGCAAGTGGAACAAGATCTCGGCAAGGATGCGCAGGAAATCACCATGCCCCCAACGTATCCCATCCTGAAAAATGGATTCCGTGTATCGCAAGATCAAGCAGATGTAATCTCAGAAACCGGACTCACTTTCTATTCTGAGAAAATCCGATTCCTGATTGATTTCTATTCAACCCATGCAGAGCAGCAACCAGATTTTACAGCTGCGCAAGATGGGAATTATCCACGCCAACTAGGAGGTTTTTACATCAATGAGGAGCAGAGCGCAGTTCTCGACTCTGTTCCAGGAAAAAATCATTCGCGCAAGATGCGCTATCTAATTGATTTTTATATTTCCTGTAAATAATTCAAAACACACAAAGAATTCAAGGAGTTACAAATGAATGACAACCCATATAATTTTGACTCATCTTTAGCAGATGAGGAGTATACCCAGAATGAAAACCAAAGCAATTTGGTACAGCTGCCATTTGATGCGCCGTTTATCTCCTGGCGACACGGGAACCCAGATTCATTGGATGAGCAACAAAAACCCACTAGCAAATATTTTGGGCGGTGGGGTATCGATTGCGCAGATTGGGACAAGCTCTGCGAGAAACTGGATATTCCAGTTCCAGAAATCAAGGAAACACACGCAAAAAAAGACAAGAATTACGTTCCAATCCCCAACGAGTTTTATCACATCTACACTTGGCGTTTCCTGATATTCGCTCCAATTGGTGGGCGGGTTCGCTGGATAGATGGAAAGAGCCAATCACAAACCCTGGTATATATTGCCAATAAAACCAAGAATGGATTGGAACCACTAACGCCTGCAATCCTAACCACGAAATCCTGGACAGCCTCGAAATTCAATACAGCGCGTGAGAAATGGCTGGATTTCTGCAGCAAATTCGATACCGGAATCCCTGCTCATTTTTTCTACTGCGCCATCGGAACATTTGGTGACGTGAGCAAGTTTGCAGGATCGCACGGAAAGGAAACCTATCCACAGCTATTCATTCGGGATGGGCTGGACGCTACGAATCTCCCCTATATTGGGAATGAACTCGCTCGTACCATCTCGCAACTGAATGTTGAGGCACTCGATTGGTATAACGATGAGGATTGGTTGCATCCTGAGAATGCAGATCAAAGCAAATCAAATCGTGGATATTCTCGCCAGCAGCAATCACCGCAAAACGATCCAATCCAGGATGACGAGATCCCGTTCTAACCCATAATCACTAATTGGGCGGGGAGAAATCCCCGCTCTCAATCTATTATCAGGAGTTGAATGATGGAAGAAAAACAGACTAACCATGAAAAAGAAATCTTAAAGGCTATAATCGAGAACATCAAGCAAGCGCAAGAAAAAGATTTCTCAGTTCCCGCGCAAGCAATAGCACTTGCGCTCGCTGCAGAACTCGCAGTTGAACAGGAGTATCTCGCCAAGAAAGCGGTAAACATCGCCGAGCGCAAATTGAGCAAAGCAAAAACCGCTGCAATTCTCGCAGCTTATGAAACCGGAACCATTGATCAAAAAATGAAGGTTGCGCAAATCAAGCAACTTGAAGAACAGGCCGTTGAACTTGATACCGGCGTGAAGGTCGCGCGTGAAGAACTTCAAATTGAGCAGGATTCACTCAATGCAGTGCAAGCGGAAAAGTGCTACCATGAAACGGTTCTATCGCTGACAAAAGCATGGTTATACTCGAAATCAGGAGGAGCAGGATGGTAGATAAAATTGAGATCCAACCCAAAACAATCCATATTGAGCGCAAACGCAAAATCAATCCTGCACTGATCTCTCGCAAATTCGAGTACATGAGCGATGAAGTTACAGCGGGGGCGTGGATGGATGTTCCAGATGATGCTGACTTGAATCAAGCTACCGCCGATTTGATCGCATATGTCAATGGAGAGATTCAAGCGCAAGTTGAGGAGATCACCGAGCGATACCGGAAGATTGCCAGAGCGAACTACGTTGACTACAACATGATTGAACCTGCGTTCCGGTTTCTAATGAGCGCCCAGAATATTCCTGAGAATGACCTTGATGTTCTCTGGACACAATTTCGTAATTCGCTCGAACACGAAATGGCAAAAGAGAGCGTATAAACACAAATTAACCTAAGATCAAAGAGAGAGCGTGGACGCTCTCTCTTTTTTATTTGCTACTTGACATAATAAGATTAGAACGATAATATTATCTTATTATCTCCTTAACGCATCCTCGCAGCGAAAACCGACCCCTATAATTATTCGCGGGGGCGATGTTACCCATCCGATTGATTCTACTCGCTGCGAGGATGCAATGGGTATCTTATGCCAAACAAATCAACAAGCAAGAAATCTCACAGAAAAATAACCGTCAATTTACCAGATGTAGTCAACCGAAAATTTGAGCGCATCATGGAACTAGACGGAGATGATATTACCGGAACAATCCATAGAGCGATTGAACATTATTTTTATTTTCGCACGAATTCAAAGAAGTACAACGATGAATAAGATTACAGAATTCTTTGAGAAAACGCTAACAGAATTAGTCGTTAGCATTACGCCTTTTGTTGCTTCGATCATCCCCGCAATTTTTCTGTTTATCAATCTTACTAGAATCATGGGCTTGCATGGGGTAGGCGCTCTGCTCATCGCTGCAGCTGCAGAGGGAATCGGAATTGGTTCGATATCCATCTATTACAAAGCGAAACAATTCAATCGCAGATACAAGGATGAGAAAAATCACGTATCCGAATACCCACCACTGATTTCTTATACGATCTATCTTACAGCAATCATTCTTACAAATGTGCTACTAGAGGCGCACAACTGGCACGAGAGCAGCGCTGTCATTCAATCCCTGGCGATAGCATTCCTGAGTTTACTTAGCCTCTCAGGAGCGCTCCTGATTGCCACGAATAATTCGATCAGCATGGTAGAAAACAAGAATGCGAGATCTAGTACAAAAAAAGCATCCAGCAAATCCAGGAAAGCAGCGGACAGAAAAAAGACAGAACTGGACAGCACCGCGATCTATTCTGTCAGTGATTGGCGCGAACTTTCGCCAGAGATGAAAGCACAGCTGCAGAATGGACATTCCAGGGAAACCCTAAAAACCATGTTTCCGGAAGTAACGGGCAGAACAGTCACAAGATGGAAAGAATATCTCCGTGAAGGAAAGGGCTAATCTAAGGCGCTTTGTGGTTCTATCCATATCAGCAATCCAATCTCACCAGGAATCGCCTTAGAATCAATCTGGGCGATCCACAAAACGAAATTATGAAACTAACACCGCAAGAAATGGCTGCAATTAGAGCGCACCGCAAAAAAAAGAATAAGGCGGGTTTTTGGATTTTCTTCTTTTTGTTTGGAATGCTATTATTGTCCATCATTGGATGGGCGCTTTACGCTGGACCCGTAGACGCACCAAACGATCATTCTGCCAAGCAAACTGCAATCATGGAAAACTTGCGTTTGAATATTGGAAATGCAGCTGCAGCATCGGACAGCATCGGACAGGGAGGCAGTAAGAGCGAAGATATCCAGAAACCCGCGTCTGTTCCTGATTTCCAGAAAACTAGCCAAGCGCTCGAAAAGACGCAATCCTATTTGGGTGGATTAGCAGCGAGCGCTACATCCGAGGCGAAATACTGGGAAATCCAGGTTGCACAAAAAAGAGCACAAAAAGAGATTGACGATATTGAGCAGCAACAGTCCGTTTCCTATACTCAAACAGCGGTTTCTCTGGGAGCGTTAGAAACACAAGCGGTTGCCACAATTGAGCATGGAAAAGAAATGATGGCGTTAGAATTGCAAGCCAAATCAGATGCGGTTCAATCCCAGAATGAAAAGAACGACATTGATGTATCCAATCATGAATTTATCGAAACCATCAAAACCTATGCAATCACCATTGGAATTGTGGTTAGCGTTCTCATCTTCTGGTTTTTCTTGTATCGAGTAACTAAAGCTGCAGAGCAGAACATAGACTGGAAAAAGGATCAGCACCAGAAGAACCAAAAGAAAATGGATTACACTCAAATGGCAAACACCGTTTCTGGAATAATGGCACAAAAGGAAAAAGAAAAACAACTCGTTTTAAAATTAATCGCTGCGATTCAAATGATGGGCGATAAGCACATGGATTACAATCAAGTTCCACGATTCGATAAATTGCAGGATGGAATCTCCCAACCGGAGCGCGATCAAGCGGTTGATATCCTTGCAAATTATGGACGCTGTAATCCTCGCCAGCAGGGGAAAGCTACACGTTTGCATCAAGGAACATTCAGGGAATTACAAGAGGAGATAAAATATGGTGACTTCCCACCCATTTCCAGAGTGACAAGCCATCTACAAAAAACGTACCTTCAACAGTCAACACTATCCAACAGTCCAGAACAGCAGTCAACAGTTCGCAAAATTGGGGAGGGTGTATATTCTGGGAACTGATTTCCTAGAGTGACAACTGTTGAAAACGAAAATCAACAGGAGAAAAAATTACAAATGAGCGATGAAATAGAATTCCATGAGATCAGATTTGAACCCATCTATACGGATGAAGAGTGTCAGGATGAATTATTTGAGATTGACGATGAAGATTACGAAGAATTACACGAAGTCAGATTTGAGGGAGTGCACGAAATAGCGCCAGAAGATTACGAAGAATTGAACGATGTTTTCGATATATTTGAGAGATTTGATGGAGCCTTTACTGAGGATGCTCGTCCAGGAGAATCCATTCAAGATAGGATCGAAAATTTACCGCCATCTGGACAGAGTTCGCTTGGCATTCTTGACAGAGTATCAATCGGATTAGGTTTTATATTCACTGATATGATAGAAGTTCCAGAGGAGCGCATGGAAGCAGCGCAGGCCGAGAGTCCATACGATAACGCAGAATTGGAGATGGCGTATATTCTGGGAACTGATTCCCTAGAGTAAATAACTGTTTAAATCTAAGTTCAACACTAATAGAGGAGCATAAGATGGGCATTATAGGGAATGCAGTAAATTGGGTTATTGATAGTCTGTCATCTGAGGACGTAATTGATTTGTATTTCATCCTATCCGATCTTGTTGATATACCAGAAACAGATGAACAGATTGGAGAGCGACAAATAGGCGATGCGCAGTCACAGGGTACACGTTTTGGTTTTCGCAGAAATTCCAAAGGTGGGACATATGATGAATCGGATATTTCTTTTGGCAAACAAGTATTTTAAATTCAGAATAAAGAAATGATCAAACAAAAAATCCCCTCAATTCGAGGGGATTTTTTATTCTTTGAGATCTTATTATTATTCTAATTTCAAGAAACGCTCTGAGGTCAATTTGAGTTTATCCAGAACCTTATCAATAAGAATATTATATATAATCGTAGCAAATCCAACGTATCCGGATGCTAGAGCAATCCATTCTGCAGCGTATTGCATAGGATCAGTATAAACAGGCAGGGCGGGTAGATTGAAAAGCACCGCAAGCACAATAGAGATTACAGCAACGATTGCGGTCATCCACGCCTTTGATAATTCTATGCCAAATTTAGCGGAGAACAGTTTTACACCTACGGATAACAGCGAGGCGATAAAACCAATGAGCATAATTTGTTGTGCAGTTAATTCCATAATTCTTTACTCCTTACAATGGTTTGTGGTATTGCGTTCCCCAATGAATGAGCGCGGTGTAATAGGTTTCTGCGTTCATATCGAACTCTAACCACGCCTCATATCCATTCGGAACCACAATTCCTTTTGCTTGTACTAGATTTCCAGCATACAGAAAATCCACCTCAGTTGCAGGGTTTACAACTGGTTGTGTGCGATACCTAACTTTTCTTATCGTTTCAAATTCCCATAAATTTGTTCCTCCTGGCGGTTCTATTGGTGGGGGAGTATCCCCTAATCCGTAGTAAATATTGAATGCTGTGCGATCACCTTGAAAATAATTGAGATCTAGTCCATACGATTCTCCGATTGCTTTTCCATCGCCGCGATCCGTATACTGCCAGAGAACCCAATCATCCCAATCTAACGGGATATATTTCCCATCTGCCCAGGGGCCAGCAAGCCAATCAGCATAACGCGCAATCCACAATCCCGTATTCGCTTTGATGAGATTGTCTCGCGACACATTCGGGTTCCAGAACGATGAGCGATTATAAGTATCCTTTTTCTTTTTTGGTAATTCATAATCAAGTTCGTTATAGAAATCTTCATACCACAGGGTTAATTGAGCAGCAGTTTTACCTCCCGTTCTTTCAGCATCCATCACCATCGATAGATTACCCGCAACCAAATCTGCAAAAAATTTACCCTGCGTTCCTCCGCTCGAATACTGAGGATCAGTAAACGCATATAACCCAAAATCAAAATTGCGCTTTGCAGCTTCATTAGTATTACGATCATATTGGGAATCTATCGTTCTATCCTGACACGCTTTGATGAAAGCAAAATCATACAGCTCAACTACTGCTCCCCAATCAACAACACCATTCCATTTTGACAGATCGATGCCCCGCAACCACGATTCTTTGGCTGCGGTTGCTTGAATGAGCATCGATATAACCCGATCAACGATACGTGGAGATTCGTAAGGAACCGGATCTCTGCCGTACTCATCGCGCATATTCACGCGCGGATAAGTAATTCCTGCAGGAGAAATCGCGAATTCTGTCATTTCACACCATACAGAGCAACCACGGAATCGGAATTGAAAAATCCGGTTGGGTAGTTTATCCCTAGATCAATTTGTTCAATCGGTTTGATACTCTTGAATACACCGGATATCTGAAATACAACTATCCTGGATGTGGAAGTTCCAGCGGTTCCCCGTACAGAATACCATTTATACATCTCTCCGATATTCTGCACTTCCATCTTGAATGAATACGGAAAATCATCATCATCTGGTGGGATTACATTAGCTAACCAGACACGATCAAAACAATTGTCGTCGTTTGCTATTGCATCTATATCACCCCAGGTTAGGAATTGCCCTTGCTGATAAACAGAATTCCGGTTATCGTTGAATCGAATCCAGGGCATCCAGCCCATTTCTGATTTCATGCGAGCGGTGCATTCCAAGATATATTTTGAGCATGAGGGAAAATCCACAAACGTAAATCCAGGGGATATGTGACCAAATGGAACCGCATATTCCACCAATTTTGCATAATCGCTCGAACCACAATTAGAAACGGCGGGAAGATAAACGGTGTGTTCGGTGGGTTCCGGTGGTTGATCGCCACCAAAAAAAGCAGAAAATCCAACAACCCCCATTGATTTGAGAAAATCAGATCGTGATAACTTCATGACAACGCTCCCTTACTTCATTGACATTTATACCACAAAATTATTTTTGACCAAAATAAAAACCTAAGCTGGACGCTACGCCAGCAAGCAGGGTAATCAGGAAATCGAATCTGTTTGATTTCTTTTCGATATCATCCATTTGTTTTTGTTGCAGCTTAAGTGCTGTGTTAAGATTGTTTATATTGTCTCTCTGTTCCAGGAGCAAATCAGAAGTACAAACATTCGCTTGATAATTTGCTCTAATTGCAGCCAAAAGCAAAGTATTGCTTGTTCTCTCTGGGAGAGGTTCATCACCCGTTAAAATCTTTTCGATGCTGTCTATTGTTGATCCGGTTCCGTTAGTCATTTTTTATTTCCCGAATAATGCTCTGCTAATATGAAATAGAGAAAGAATATAACTTGTTGGGAGCGCAGCTGCAGTATAGAAACAAAGCGTCGCGCGCCCATTCAATGGGAATGTACCGCCAGAAGATGCGCCAATTGTAAATTGGGCGGTAGAGTTGAAAATAGCAGCAGGAACACCTGCAGCAAGATTTTCAATCGCATCATCTGTAAATAAATCCATCTCATTTGCAGTCGTATCAAATCTACCCACGATGAAATACCAGTTCGTTGCAGCTACCGTGTTTGCTCCAACAGTAGCAGCCCCACCACCTCCACCAGCAGCATAGGTTGAAAAGCTAATCACATCAAGCACACTTTTTGACAATAAAAATGATTGTTGTGCGCCCAGATCGCTTTTCGCCATAAGAATATCAACTGAGCCCAAAACATCAAAATAGAACCACCCGCCAACGGTCATTCCCTGCAAAGCAGGAGCAATATATGTTTCTGTTCCTAGAATATCCAAATCTGCGCGATCGTTTCTAAACAGATAATCTCCGGTTCCATCAAGATCAATATAAGGTGCAAGCCCCTGCAAATTATAGGTTGGATTTCCAGCGTAGGTCAACGTTTGACTTATTTCTGAAAAATCAAATGCGTTCCCCTGATAATCGACCGTTGACATAGGCCAAAAACCGCGCAATCCTGGAATCATAGTGTAAGCGCCCATCACATCTGCCCAAGCATAATTGGGAGCATAGGTTCTCCGATACTGAGAATCTACTTGTTGCATCATAGAATCGTTCTTCTGATTGTTGGTCATTTACCCAACTCCAAGTTTTGCTAAATATTGGGATAATTCACTAATCCCGATTCCGTTGAGCGATAATCCATACGGAGCAGAATAAGAAACGCTATCAAGGAACATAGCGCGCGGATCATCTTTTTTGTTGATTGTGCTTGTCAATCTTCCAGGCAACCAATCACCCAGAAACAACCATTTACCCGCATCAACATTCCAGGGTTCAACAACAGCACCCGCATCTCCTGTTCCATAGCGCCGAATCTTTTGATCTCTGCTAGAAACCTTATACAGATAATCGAATTCATCCGGAATGGTTTTATATACTGCTCGCTGTCTGTCAAATATACCAAAAATTCTGCGCCTATCGTCCGTGTCATTTCCCCGCTCAACCATGCGTTCAATGATCGCTTGTGCGGTTCTATTATCGTTATCATAAGCCATCGTTAGCAGATTGTTGGTTTCAATCTCAGAATAGTTTGTGCTGAATATCCCGTTAGGGTCCGCACCCAAAACAGATTGCATTTTTGCAGAAATAGTTGTTGTTCCGGTAGCAATCGTTGAATAAATATATAAATTAAGCCAAGCGTAATATCCCAAGATTTCAAGTTGAATAGTAGCATTTCCGGAATTTCCAAAACTAAGCGTTTTGTCTCCGGTTCCTGGTTCTCGATTTTCGTCTATATAACGATCTCGATAATCTTCTGCCTCATCGGTTGTGCCATCATCTAGCAGCTGCCCACCAGAAAGCACCTTTTCTATGATTCCATATTTCTGTTGACTTGGATCATCGTCTACAATTACTGTGCTTTTCTCTGCTCCTGTCAATGGAGGCGAAACGGAAACATCCAGGATGGGTGTATAAATCACGCTGCAGCGATTACACAAATCAATCAATGGGCCGCGACTTGCTGATATGGTTCCGCTTTCTAGTGTAATTCGATTTACAAATCCAGCAACAATCACGCGCCCCGATTGATCATATGCCTCAACGTGAACTCCCAGACCTTCATCGTACCATTTGTCAAGATACCCTAATAATTCCCCCGTAATTGTAATGCTAATCGATTTATATCCCCATACTGCATCCTTATCATGAGAATAACTCTGCAATCTATGCGTTAGAGATTTGTCAAACGGTTGATAAGTTGGGTTATATGTTCCTCCTGCAGGATCAATCGCAGGATCAAACGCAGAAATAGAAATACCCTTTTGTGAGAAAAAGCTACCTATTTGACTCATAATTCTCCGCGCAGCATTTTATAGCGTTGATTACGCCATGCTCTAACAGTAATCGCAGAGTGAAAGATGCCCGAATATTCAACCTCGCCACCAGTCAAATAATTATAATTGTATAGCAGAAGAACCCATAAGCGTTGATCTTTTCCATGCTGCCAGAAGATCTCGCCAGGAGTTCTGGTTTGCCAATTTGCTTGATATGTTTTTGATGTTCCATCTAGCAATTCAGAAAGATTCGGAGTGGCAATATCCATCTTTGGCCATGTAATGCTATCCGGAACCAAAAGATTGTTTATATTGAATAAATCAAACAGTGGGGTAGCAGTTACTACCTGCGCATCAAAAGGGCATTCATCGATGGGGATGAGCACCAAATCATATATTTGAATATTACTAACGCCACCGTCATCTGTTCCCCAAACGGAAATAAAAACATCATAAGCATAATTTGCAATCGCAGGATTAGGCGCAGGAATATCTACAATACCCATATCGAAAGTTTGAAAGAGCGCCACATTTGCGGTAGTGGAACACCGTTTCCATTCTGTGAAATAAGATGTTGAACCAAATCCACCCGCTCCAATCCCAAGACGCACCTCCATATCTCCCAAGGTTCCTTGTTGCGTCACTCTCAGGAATGCGCGATATTTTCCAGTATACGCTCTGGATGTTGGATCAGAGATTGTCCAGTATCCGATTGCTGTTCCAGGGCGAGCAACTACGCCACCAGACGACCAACGCACAAAACGGTAAGTGGGAGCATATAAATTCGTCACAGTTGCACTTGCCCCGCCATTCGTCCAGGATACACCCGTAGGCGTAGCATTATTATAGGTATTCAAGAATGCTTGAAATCCTGCTCCACGATCAAGAGAGCGCAATCCAGCCACAACCTGTGTTCCTTGCGTAATGAATGCAGCATTGAAACTATTAGAATTATCCCTACGCCATAATTCTATTTTGGCTTGCGCAGGATATGTTCCTGAGATCTGGTCAGATGCTAATTCAAAGAATGAATTCTGGTTGGTATAAATCGCATCCGTTTGTTGCGTTGGGCATACAGGAGCGACTGCAATCTGTACCCAAAATCGAATCCACCATGCTGTGACACCATTTACAACTCTACTTGACCAGGGATTTGCCCCGCCAACAGGATCAAATACAATAATATTTCTGCCGGTATTCGTAAATAAACTCGTATCATCCCTGAAACCATATCCAGCAACTGGAAGAGCAGCCCATCCAGCAGCAGTAGAATATTCAGGAGTTAGCGTTAATCCGCTGGCTGCGGTTCCAATATTGAAAACAATATTGTCAAATGGAGAATTGGTTCCATCATCCTGTACACCAATGTACAGAAAATCACCTGCAGCTGGAACCGCAGGCAATAAATTCACTCCACTTAATCCAGTGATATTTGTATAAGTTCCCCCAGAAGCATCATATACGAAAATATGTGTTAGCGGGGAATCATCGTAATAATTCGATAACCACACTGATTTGCGGTCTGTGCTTTCTGAAATCAAGCTATTACCACCACTCAATTCTATCGCTGTGGCGCTCGTAGGTTCATTCTCTGACCACAATCCGTGTTCTATGATTAGAGATATGCCTTCAAGCAAACCGGAACCAGAGAATGGCGGTGCAAAGATCTCGTCAATTTGCGGTAGAGAATACTCCATGATAATTGCATATTGGGATTCATCCTGGCATTCGGGGCGCATTTCCAGCCAAACAGGATCAGTTTGCTCGTCCGTTGTCCAATAGGAAACCGCTTTGTCAAGCAATTCGATGAGCAGGTTCACCAGAGCGATAGTATCAGATTGTTCTCCGGTAGAAATATCCAGCATGAAAGTATCGATAACGTTTTCAAATTGCTTGTCATAAAGTTGGCGACCCTGCGTGAAAGATGAACCAGACCAATATCCGGATTCTTTTGCAGCTGCCAATGTTGGCAACCACTCTTTTAGTATTCGGAGCAAATCCACTGTTCCTGTTTTTGTTCCATCGGTGACAATCAGCTTTGACCACATACGCTAAACTCCCGCAAACTGTTCACGCACAACTTGATTAAACATCGCGCGGAATGTAGCTAAATCCATCGGCGATTGAATATTGTTTTGTTGCTGCAGATTCATCACATTGGTTCTGGATGGGCTAATCATGGACGTACCACCAACTTGCGGATTGATCATGCTGGATACATTCATTGCGTTCAATTCTCCAACAGCAACCTTTGTTCCTACCAGATTTTTTCTGAATTCCCGCATCTGTGAATTGACAAGTGCTAATCCCTCTGCCATTGGAACCGGAGATTGTTTAGTAACATCCTTGTAAGATGGCATATTCAGAATCAGATCTCTAATCTTTTCCAGGAAATCACGAAAGCGTTTCAGCTGCGCGTTCACCAAATACAATCCCGCATTGAGCGCCAGGATTGCAAGTTTCCAGAGATTTGTTAAATATTCCAGTCCATCGAACTTTTCTCCAACTTCTCCCAATTTTTTTAAGAAAAATGTCTTGATAAACAAATAGAGCAATCCCATCGTTTGATGAAACAAATCCCATGCAGGAGTTAGAGATAACGTCAAGATTTCCCACACATCACTGATTGCTCCCCAAAGTTCTTCCAATACTGGCACAAATAGAGTTTTCAAGAATGTCCAAACCGCTGCTAGATTTGCGGTAAATACTGCCCAAGCAGCAGGGAGCGTTTCCGTAACCCATAAGCGAATCGCCTCAAATGTTGGAGCAAGTTTCTCGTCATAAAATTGTTTAGCAACGGAAATAAAATCTCCCCAGGCTGCTTTGACTTCTTCAATCGCAGGTCCAAATGCTTCGTTGAATTTTTCCTTGACAATCCGTTTCATCTCCTCCCATTTTTCAAGGAACGCCCGTTTCGCTGCCTCGACTGCTTCTTTCATCTTGTCAGATATCAAGCTTGTATCAATCTCAAATCCCGCGCCACCGCCACCGGGTGTTTCTGTTCCTACGCCACCGCCAGCACCGCCAGGAATCGTTTGCCCAGGGATAATTGCCATTTTAGCGAGATCTAGCAATTGTTTTACTAATTCGCTTTGCAGTTTTACCTGCTCCTGTAAAACAGACAGCATTTCCTGTTTGTCGGCAAGTTCCTGCTCCGCTGCAGATTTTTGATCAGCTGCAATGAGCGCCTGCTCCTCAGACGCGTTGATTTGTGCGAGTTGCGCTTGTAGCATTTCATCGGATGCACCCGCTCGCAACATGCGATTATATTCGTTGGTCAAATCTCTAACAGATTGTTCTGCTCTCTGTTGATCTTCAAATGCTTCGTTTACGCGCTCCTGCGCAGCTGCAACCTCATTCGTAGCACCTGCCAGAGCGAATTGATCTCGTACCAAATCGGCGATCTCATTCCCGAATTGCCCCGCTTGTGATGCAATCTTACTAAATAATCCCTCGCCAGCATCTCCGCCAGATAACGCCTCGGCGATATCTTCTGTCAAACCCAAGAATGCCTCGCTCGCTTGCTTGCGTGTTTTTTGTCCGGTGCTTACCATCAGATCAAAGGCGCTTTTTAGTGGGGATTGAATACTTTTTAGTATCCCGAAATCAGCGGATGTAAATCCCTTTAGGTATTCATTCATTGCCCCAACTCCCCATTTGATAATATCGGGGGCAACTTTAGGAGGAGATCCAGGAGCAAGCCATCCAGCGAGGATACTACCCAAATAATTGATCGCTTGCACCAATACGCTGGCAGCTGCATCGATGATACCTTGCGCAAAATTGACAACCAACTCGAATCCCCAATCAAACGCAGATTGAACAGAATCGCCAAAGGTGGATGATAGATTTCCCAGAAATGCAATTACAGCCTTAGTTCCATTTGTGGCAAGATTCGCTAATGCCTCGGTGATAATGTCCGCAATCGCTCCCAATCTAACCATCATGGGATACAGAGCGCCACCTTCTGAAATCGCCTCGGTGAAGGAACTTACTACCTCTCTCGCAGCTTTGGCAACATTCAGGAATGCACCCTGGAATGGAGCGCCCATCGCATTTTTGAGAGTGGGAATTTCTCGTCCGGAAAGAGAACGCATTTGTTTTCCTGCGCTCTCCATTGCGATATCATAAGCGCCAGCAACCTTTGCCCCCTCTTCCAGTACCGCATTATAGGCTGCTTGTTGTTTCTCCGCTTGCGTCAATTCTCGATTGACAATGCCTTGCGTAGCGGCGTAATCCTTGAACGAATTCTGCAGATCAACATTTACTCCTGCGGTACGCAGAATAAGGGGTGATAATCTCTGGATACCGAGCATCAAACGATCAAGTGTTTCAGATGAATCCGCGCCATCTTTTGAAACCACCGCCAAATCCTGCGCGACCTTTCCAAGAGCAAGCGACAAATCGGGCGACATTTCCATACGCACGAATTGCGCAATCGCTTTGCTGGCTACATCTGCTCTAATTCCAGCGTCTTGCAATTCTTGGGTTAGCGCGTGGACTTCTTCTGTCGTCATTCCTACGCGCTGCCCCATGAGTTGCGCAACCATATCAAGTTCAACCCAACGGGATGCGAGATTAATAGATTCTCCAATAAAATCTTTTATCCCTCTGACCATCCCCATGAATGCCTCAATTACCTGTTTTCCAATCGCGACCACGCCAAGCAGAGCAGCGCCAGCAGCCACCGCGCCACCAGATACGCCGGTTCCCATGATACCGCCAAGTTCTTTTCCCGCGCTTGACATACCACCCGTAGATTCGGTGGTTATCTTTAACGCATCCTGCATACCCTTTTTGTAGATTTCCAGTCCTTGCTGGAATTCTTTAGTTTCAAAGACTGCTTGTAATCCTGTTTTCTCTACCATCTATCGCCTTTTGAAATTTCTACCTGCATTGCTTGACGGTCTGTTTTTTCTGCGCATTTCATCTTCGTGAACCTGATTTTCATAAGCTGCGATTTCTGCGTTAGCTTGCAATTTCGCAATAGCGTATGCTTTGTCAACTTCATTCCACTGCGTCCAAAATTCAGTGGGGCGTATCTGCCATTTTTCGCATACTTCCAGTTCCGTGAATCTCTGATTATGCGTCCATTTCCCTGGTTTCAGCTTCAATTGACTCAGGGGTTTCCCCTGATACTGCACTCCGAAATTTTTCTTTCGCGTTAGCGACAACCTCCTGAGATACTCCGCTGGCCTCAACAATTTTTGTCATAATATCGGCGATATCCTGATTGTTGCCAAGTATTTCGGTTTCAATGTAATAAACCTTTAGCGCAGATTTATTTGTTGGGATTTCTAAACCCAGATATTCCTGCTCATCCTTCCAGTTCTCGAAAGCATCACCAGACAATTTAACGTCAATTCCCTTTAACATCATGGTTCGCATCATGATATCGTTTTCCGCTTCGCTCGCTGCTGTTAGAGCGCTCTGGTAAGCTGCCCATGCTTTGCGATCCTCATCGGATTCGAGCGTAGTTTCATCGTGCGGGAAAATCTCAATTTCACCCGCTGCGGTTTTTGCTTCGTAGGTGGGGATTTCCGGATACTTTATACTTGCGTTGATTTTATCCATCAAAAACGGAGGGATAGGTAAAATCTCAATTGTATGACCCATTCTAGTTGTATGAAAAATGGGTTCCCGTTCTTCTTGCTCTTGCTCTTGCGCTTTCTCTTTCTTCGTCATAATTTGCTCCCTTGCAAATGTGAGGCAGTCACCAAGTAGGTCAGGGAGCGAACCCTACTCAGTGACTGTCTCTCAGTCCGGACTATGCTGCTAAAAACTCCCTGCAGATAAAATCTTACAAATCTCCTGCTACATAGATATTGTTGCAATTTGTCACGTGAATATCATACAGCGCTCCGGTTCCGGATGGGAGAGATTGGGTTATCCAACTCCACCCACCGTTGATCGTGCGGAATAAACTTCCAGTAGCACCACCGGTAGAGATATGCGAGATATAACCAACATATTCGTTGCAGAATTGAATCGACTGGATCTCGCCTGTTCCAGAACCAGGATAAGATCGCTCAAACCAAGAATCACCTCCATCATTCGAGAAATAGAGATTCCCAGAATCGTATCCAATCCAGATGCGATTGCGATCAAACGCAAACACCGCTTGTGCAATGCTCAAATTCTCTGCAGCTGGACCCGTTAGGGCGCTCCAATTCTCACCATCGGTTGTGCGCAGGATCGCGTTATTATCGCCCACCGCAAAACCAACCTTATCATCCACGAAATACACCGAATGCAAATTTTGAGTAGTGGTTGCTCCGCTTTCTTGTGCTGTCCAGGTAATACCTGCATCCTTCGAGAAATAGATATAACCACCGGTTGTAACAAGCCAGATATTTGATCCATTCCATGCAAAGAGCGGTTGTCCGGTTCCAATTGCATATTGACCATTCACCGCTCCCACATTCACATTCGTAAACGTTGCTCCGCGATCATCTGAATACGCAATCTCGGCGGGATTCAATCCATCCAGAGTTCCACGCGTCACAATTACACGATACGAATTTTTCGCGATTTGAACATCAACCACGCCAGAAACATCCTCGTGAGATTGGAATGGATTTGTTGCAGTTGGGAACCAGACCAGACCCCCATCATCTGTGTAATACAGATTCGTGGGAGATCCAATCAATCCGGTAACTCCAAGATACCCATCTTGGTTTGCAGAATGCACATTCCCGCATTGACCATAACATTTTCTTGAACCAGAGAATGCTACTGACAATCCGGTTTGTCCAGCCACACTAATGATATTCTGAGATCCGGTTGAAAGCGGGAACAATCGGTGCATCAACTTAGCAGATACATCAAACGACTGCATTGATCGATCTTGATCGTCCGCTGACATAATCACCATTCCGGACAAGGATTCGCTCGTCACGATTGCCTTATCCAGAATGAAAGCACGATCCCAATTATCGAATACATCCTGACGACCACATAGCACCTGATTGATATAAATCGGCATTGGGCAATTGACTGATTCCAGCCAATCAGCTGCAGATTTTATAACTGATTCAATCGTTGTTGAAACAGGGCCAGGGCCACCAGACGCATAGATATCTAGTGGAATGAAGTTGTTAGGATGCTCCACATCAGGAATGAATACCAAAGTAGCGTCCCCTCTGGGGCGCTCAATATCTCCCAATGCGTGACAACCCAGAAAATAAGGCTGCGAGTTGGGGCCATCTGGTTGAACCCAGATAGCACCCGCACCCGCCAAAAAGCTCTTAGCCATTGTTATGCCTCCTAGTGGCACGAATGACTAATTCGATGCCTTAATAATCATTCCGGTAGCAGCATCAACTTCGCCAACGCCAAACAGTTCATTCTCACCACACAATACAAGCTGATTCAATCCGCTGTTAGCGGTGATCGTGATTGTTTGCCATGTATAGCCACCGTCAATTGTGCGCAGGATTGCATCACTTGAACTGGTGCCAATCAAGAAACCATAAAGTTCGTTGATGAATCTAACATCAAGAACACTACCCGCTGCTCCTGCAGGATATGTCCGCTGTGCCCAGGTTGTCCCTGCATCATTTGTGTAATACAGTTCTCCTGCATCGTCACCAACCCAAATACGATTGCGGTCAATCATCCAAACGGATACCAATCCGTTCCCGCCACCGGTAGCAGTAACCGTATCCCAGGTATCGCCACCATCGATGGTTCGAATGATCGTGTCCGTATCGCCAACTGCGAAACCATTATTTGCATCGATGAAATGCACACCGTACAAATCGTTCGCAGTTACGGTTCCAGCATCCTGCAGCGTCCAGGTTGCGCCACCATCGGACGAATACCCAATGTTGCCACCTTCCAGAACAGCCCAAATATTGCTAGGATCGTAAGCGAATAGAGCGCGGAATCCCACAGCACCCACGTTGTTTGCAGTAGCAATGTCCGCGTTTGTCCAGGTTGCGCCGTTATCATCCGAATACGCCACCTCTGCATTATCGGCAACATCAGCATCCCGAATACATAGAATACGAGTTATATTCTTGTCAACAGGGAAACAAACAATGCTCATAATGTTCTCGTCTGCAGCGAAAGGATCAGCAGCAGTAGCAGCAAAGTTTGCTCCATGATCTGTTGAGCGCAGAACATTCGCGGTCAACCCGCCAGCTGCCTCGCATCCAATCACCAGAACATCGCAGAAATCACTCGAATCTCCGCAATCGCCAGAACAAGCAGGATCAGAGCAACTCGCAATACAGTTGAGCGCTTGCGATTCGGTGGTTGCTTTTCGCTGCCCCACCATCTCAAACCCTTTAAACATCGCCTCAGATGCCATCGAGAAGGTACTGAGAACTTCATCCTGAGAATCAGGGGTACGCGCGGCCAGATTTGCAATTGATTCGCTCGTAATATATGTTGCGGGGAGCGAATAAGCGCGCTCGAAAACAAAGGTGTCTTTTCGTCCACATTTGTTCATGAGTACATGAACCGGAACTGGACACGATACCTTTTCAAGCCAATCCGCTGTGCGCCCAACTTTCATCTCGATATCGAAAGTTACGGGGCCAGGGGCAGCTTGTGAAGAGTTGTCTACCACAAATTTGTTTGGGGCAGATGGATCAGGGCAATAATAGAGCGTGACATCACCTTTGGGAACATCAATCCCCAATAACTGATGACAGCCCAAATAGCGGGGCTGTGTATTCGCTCCATCCGGTTGAACAAAAATTGCGCCTTCACCTGCTAAGAAATTATCACTCATGAAGAACCTCCTACACTAATTGTATGAATGGCCCGATTTTTTATTCGCACGAGAAATCGCTTGTTCCATCCTGCGCTTATAAATTGGAGTCCATTTTTTCTGAATTACCTTATCGAAATTTCTTGCTTTCGTTCCTGGATGTATCACCCAGGATGCAAACACAGTATTCCCAGAAGAACCACCGGAACGCGAGCCGATCATGTTCGGGATGGTCTTGGGTTTATACTGAGATTTGAATGCTAATACTCCACCCGGTTTCTTGGGTTGAATAATATGCTCTTTTGTGCCGCGATCTACATAACCGTATATCTCATCGTCTGTTCCCACATAAATATCAATGGAATTAGGACCTACCGCCACGATCATTTCAAATTTAGGTTTGCGCTCCCAGGTGCTGACCGTCTTTTGAAAATCATTGCGAATATCACGCGCCGTAGTTTTCGCAGTAATAAAGATCTCTTTGCGAAATACATCATCCTTGAATTTCTTGGGCGTGAGTGCTTTGACTATGAGCGCCATTTAATCCTCGCTCGCTAAAATAGAAAAATCTTTAATGTCAAATTGCTCTCCTGCAAATAAGCCAATCAGAGCGCGCACAATTTGAGCGTATGTCCAGGTTCCTGGAAGCGTTGGGTATCCATGATTTTCTAACCACGTATTGATTCTGCTAACGTTTTGTGTGCTAATGCGCACCTTCCAGCGCAAATCACCGTCCTCGGTATTCTGGATTGTTACCAAAGGAATGAGATCATCGCCGGCCTGCTCTGCTATCGTTGCCAATCTCGCCGTAGAACTTGTCATTAGCAAACAGAACCAATTTCCTAATCTTCCAATTTGAGCGTATCCACCAGAGCGCTTTTCTACTTCCAATTCGTAGACTTCTCCCCATCCGATAAAAACGGTCTGCGTTTCTCCGGTGGGTTCCCCGTTCTCGTCCAGGATGGGGCGCTCTTCGTAGATGGGGTCACGCATGGGAACCGTAACAATCTCTCCCGTATCGTAATCCAGCGCATCCACAGCTGCTTGTGCAATCGATTTGTTAATCAGTACATAAGCTAACATTAAAAACTCTCCAAGATTTCGTATTCTCCATTTGTGCCTCGGGCGTAGATGGTGAGATTATCGACAGCAGTATTTATCCCCCCTCCATAAGCACCGTGTCTTGTGGAGCCAACCAAGGAACTATCTACCACGGCAGTTCCAATCAGTACATCATTGTAATAAAGACGCGCAGTAGCACCCTCCAGTATTGCCCTTAATTCTTGCCCCGCCCCAAATACAGCTGCAGCACTTATTAGATTAGTGGGTGCACCACCAATGTATTGTCGTAAAACAGCATTGCCCCCATCGTGGAATACTCTTATATAATTAGCATTATCCACATATCTTAAAGCCAACCCACATAAAGCGATTTGAGGTTCACAGGTTACAATTACATCCGCAGTTTTGATATCATTAATTGTTATGGCAAGGAATGCTCCACTAAGCGGTTCTGATTCGAGAAATGAACAATGCAGCGCATTAGAGACAATGTCAAATGAACCAATAGGCTGCTCCCATTGCAGCCCTGCGCCACCGGAACCAATCCCTCCTGCTATCCCCTCAGCATGACCTAACCCATCGCTCTCGTAGCTTTCATTCAATTTCCACCATGACCATGTTCCAGGCCCAAAAGTGCTGTTGAGCCATGATTCTGTCATGGTTCCCGCGTCCAGATGAGTATGAATATCTGACATTTGAGCAGGGGTTGCCACTACGCCATAAAGAATAATTGCATCTGAGAGCCAGCCCAAATAAGGCGCAGAATGTGCAACAAATCTATCACCGATATAACACCTTTGATTTGATAGATTTCCTGCGAATACACCAAGTGCATTTTGAGTCAACCCTTCTTGTGCTCCATTGTAAAATGCCTTAAACTCATCTGCCAATTCGGAAACAGTAAGCCCCAATGTCATAGTAGATGTTGTAATAACCGCAGCTTTTACCACTGATTCTGTAACACCACCACCCCATCGATTGAATGTAATTGTGTTTGCTCCTGACTTTGAAATACCAATACCATCAGAGAATGCGCCAACACTCAAATTCAACATATAATCTACGGACGCGTCTGCCCAATCATTTCTCGCTCTCACAATTGCGGAACATTCCGCACCATCAAATTTATTATTCAAATCTGCAGAGTAGATATCCACAAAAGAATTTGTGCCATCGAAAAATGCTTTGCGAGCATCTCCGCCGAACCCGACTCTGGTTGGCGTTCCATCATTCACACCACCGTAATCAATCACATCCGGAACCGTCCCGAATCCATCGGAGAGCAGGGGAGCAGGGAGCCAGAGTTTTTTGGGAATTGAGATTTCGGAAATATCAGACAGTAAACCGTTAAACGATGCACCAGGATATAATGTTACATTTACTCCTGATGATCCAATCCAAGCGAGTTTATAATTAGTGTCACCGTCTTTATAAAAAAACAAAGCACCAGTCGTTCGCAAAGCATAAACAATACCGTAAGATATATTAGTGGATGCAGTAAAAACTGCGCTTGACGCAGCACCTGCAGCTCCATCATTGATTCTAAAAACTCCACCAGATAACCAAAAAGCACATTCATTGATAGCTCCGGCTTGATTTGTATCAAATCCGATCATCCAACTAGATAAAGCGTAAATGTGTTTTGTGATCGCTTTAAAAATTACACCAGGGTTTCGAGATATCGAACCGTACCACAATCCAGGATCGCCAACTGCGTTCAATCCATGTACAGATAATCGACCACGCCCCATATCCAACAAATTCAGAGTATCCACAACCGTACGCGTTCCAGGCCCAGGTTCTGCAGCGGTTCCGTTGATCGCTCCTGGAAGTCTGGGAGTAAGGAATTCATCACGCAAAGAATAAACGAGATCCGGTTTTCGATTTCGCATCTGTTGCAGATATTCAGGGGATTTTTTACTGGTCAGAATTCCCATGCTTTAAAAACTCTCCAAGATTTCGTATTCGCCGTTTGTGCCTCGGGCGTAGATGGTGAGATTGTCACATCTAGTTGGAGTTGCAATTGCAGATACTCCATGCTTTGTGCTTTTCAATGTGCTATTAATTACCGCTGTTCCAATAAGAACATCTTCGTAATATGCTCTAACGTTTTGTCCATCTACAATCAGACGCAAATTCCCACCAGGAACATAAACTGCAGCAACACTTAATAATACATTTATAGCACCGCCAACGATCTCGCGAAGAACCACCGTTCCAGCACCGTTGTTATATAACATTACAAGATTGTCTTCATCTAAATATCTTGCACATGGACCGCAAGCTGCCCATCCATCGCATGTAATTACAACATCCTGCGTTTTGCATTCCGCAACTGCTATCGAAATATTACCCCAACCAGGATTTTCTATAAGATCACATTCAAATTGATCAGATGAATTAATGTCAAATGCGCCAATAGGCTGCTCCCATTGCAGCCCTGCGCCACCGGAACCGATTCCTCCTGCTATCCCCTCGGCATGACCCAATCCATCGCTCTGGTAGCTTTCGTTCAATTTCCACCATGACCAATTATTTACGCCGAATTCAGCGTCCAGGATTTGCTCGGTAAGAGTTCCCGCGTCCAAATGAGTGTGCATGGTTGCCATTTGTGCGGGGGTTGCTACCACGCCGTAGAGTAGAATCGCATCGGAGAGCCAGCCATCCCAAACATTGATTGGAGCAGTAGTTCCAGCACCAATAACTACGGCTGACGAAGTTAAATTTCCTGTCCATACACCTGCGTTTACCGCTGGCGATGCTGCTATTTCAACGCCATTCTTGTATGCTCTAGCTTGATCGTTTGTATCTGATCCTGTAATGCCAGAAGTAAACCAACCAACTTCGCCAGCATACGAAGTTTCGTTCATTGTTGCCACAACCCCATTAGCCTCATAAATAAATTGAATACGATTGTTTGCAGCTACTCTGGATATATAGAAACTATTATTTGCATCTACAAAAAACCGAATCAAATATCTAGTTGTTCCATCAGTCCAAACAGCCACATCAGAGACTTTGCTTCGCACAATGCACGAAAACTCTTTTCCGTTAAATTTATTATTCAAATCTGCAGAGTAGATATCTACAAAAGAGTTCGTGCCATCAAAAAATGCTTTGCGAGCATCCCCGCCGAACCCGACTCTGGTTGGAGTTCCATCATTTACACCGCCGTAATCAATCACATCCGGAACCGTTCCGAATCCGTCTGAGAGTAGGGGAGCAGGGAGCCAAAGTTTCTTGGGAATAGAGATTTCGCCAACATTATACAAAAATGAAGTTACATTTAATCGATTAGAAAGCCCAGGATAATAACTCGAAATATTGCTAGTATTAGAAACGAAACATAATTCCCACTTATTATCGTTGTCTTTCACAAACCAAAAATATCCAGCTTGCCTTGATAGCATCGCTAAGTCATAAGACGAATTTATTGTGTATTCATAAAAGTCAGATGACAAGTTTGTTGCTCCTGCTTCGCCTGGATGAAATGCTCCGAAATAAGGAATGATACAATCATAGAAAACAGATACCGTATTATTGTCCCACCCAATATAACAAATACCGCCGTTTAGTGTTCGAATAATCACATCCCTGAAAATAAGAATATCACCAACTTCTCTACTCTTGCTGTTGTACCTAATTGCAGGATCACCCAAAAGAGCAGTTGCAGGTAAAACCGCATATCCATCTGTAATACTCAAAAGATTCCCAGTATCCACTACAGTACGAGTTCCAGGCCCAGGTTCTGCAGCGGTTCCATTCACCGCTCCTGGTAAGCGCGGGGTTAGAAAAGAATCCCGCAACGCATATGGCGTTTCCGGAACACGATTCCTGATTTGCTGCAGATATTCAGGAGATTTTTTGCTACTTAGAACGCCCATTCATAACTCCAAGAAACACATATAACAAACCGCTCGCCACAAGCCAATTAAATATCAATCGATCATTGGCAAAAATTGCCACAAAAATAAATACAATCCAGGGACCCAAGCACCAGGGGCAAGAGAAGATTTCTGCGATGCTTTTGTATATCTTGTTCTTGCGCAATTCCCATTTCATACGATATTCAGGCAGCGCTCCATGAGTAATTAAGCCAGATATTCGATTTGATCGTTTTGCCGTCCAGCTACCCACGAGCATTCGCAACGCGGAAAAGATCATCATCGGCCCATTCTGCAATGTAATGAGATTCGCCAAGAAGGCGCTGGCCAAAGAGATGCAAATAAGTTCCAATAATTGCTCGGTCACTGTTTTATCCTGAGATCCATTCCGTGTTGCTCGTCCGCTAATAATCCTGTCATATCCTGATAATCAACGAAGAACTCTAGTTTTCCAGTGCCGAATGAATATGCGGTTCCTGTCTTTGTTCCCAACACGGTCACAGCAGGAGCAGCACCGATATATTGCAAGATATACAGCCCCCCGTTTTTCCTGGAAGGCTGCAGCGATGAGATCCCGTTCCCACATCCAGTACAAGCCATTATCCATCCTTCAAAAAAGAGTTGATAATAATATCTGCAGCTGCAAACGGAGTAGTGGCTTGCTCTGCCCATCCAGTGACAGGAAAATCTTTTCCCGTATGCCCCAAGCATGGGTCAAATTCCATCATGCGAATACGCTCCAATTGATCATCGGCCCATTGGAGCAGAATTTGCTGTTGCGCAGCGTCAATTTGTGGGGATGCGCAGGGGCATTTGTGCAAAACCGCTGCCTCGATAATGTTGATCTTTTTAGCCCAACCAGAAAAGTTCGGCCACCAATTGCAGTCACAAGCTGCCACAGATTGCAGAGCGATCGTAATATCAACAGCGGTAATATCCAGATAGTGTTCGGCGGTAATCAATTCGCTGGCATTCATGGTACTAATTCGATACTCATCGAGCGCATCCCAAGTCACACCTACCGCCGTAATCGTGGTATCCGTGACGGCAGTTACTAATCCATTGGTGGCTTGTGTAAGATTATAGAGAACTTGACCAATGAGCGGACGAATGCCGCGCGTGATGAAATCTCCGTCCGCATCTGACAAAGCTGCATCTGCAGGGCCAGCGCCCCCATGTACGCCAGCAAGAAGATTCCCCACGCAAAAGAAAGCCCCATATTCCCACGCTTCTGCATATCGAGTTGTACAAGTCATTCGGGTACGCTCCCTGCAGCGCCCAGATCAAATCTAAGGCGATTCTAAGTCGTATTTGATAGATAATATAGCATTGCGCTTTTAGGCGCTTAAACAGCAAATTTATCTCTAAGATTTCTTGTTTTCGTGGCGCTCAATTCGGTAATATCTTTGAGGTTGGTAAGGGTACTCTCCCGAATAGCGCGTGGAGTAAGCAATCCGTTTTTTACCAACTTCTCGGCTACTTCTTGATCAACACCTTTGATCATCAATCTTTTGACAGCATTCATATTGCAGTTCCTTTAGGTGGGATTTGTAATTGCCAATCCATTCATGCAGTGATTTCCAACCCAGGCATCGGTAGCAGCTGCGGTATTCAAATCGTCATAATCACCATTTGCGGGAACCGGAAGTAAGCAGGAGAAATAATTGTTAGCAACCATGTTCCTGTCACCGCCAGTTGTGTTGATTCCTTCATTGGCAGCTGCAGCAGCACCCTGGGCGCTCGAATTGTAAATCTTGTTATTAGAAATCACGTTATCATCGCATCCACCGAGCAACGAAATCGCAATTGCGCAATCATGGAATACGTTGTTTTCAATCAGGGAGAAAGCTACTCCGCTGCCAGCAACGGGCGAGGATATCCCGTACACATCGCATTTCCAGAACAGATTGTCGTGAATATTGCAATACCAGGAGTAATCCAGTTCAATCGCAGTATCAACCGTATCATCAAAAATGCAATTGCGTACCGTGAGATTTTCGCCGAACAATGTAGTTCCATCCCATTCTGCAGCAATCGCATTACATCCGGCAAACGTAGGCCCTTCTGAGAAGAAAAAACCTTCAATGGTCACATCAATCGCTGCCACCGTAATACACGTTCCTGCATTGCTCGCAGGATACCAATATACACCTTGACCAGATTGGCAAACGCCCACGATCTTTACGCCAGGAACCGTAATGGTTACTTCTTCTGAAATTGCAACCGTGTTCCCATCTGCAGAATTTCCATACTGCCAGGAATTGTTCGCCATCACCGCGATTACATCTCCGCGATAAGGTTGGCATTTCGTGAGAGCAGTAGCAACTGAAGTCAATGGAGCAGTTGGATCAGTTCCATCGCGCAGATTGTTATTGTCCACATGATTAGGATCAACATAGAACACCTGTCCCTGCGTGTTCTGCCGTAATCCATATTCCGCAACAGCACCAGGGACTCCAAATTGACCAGGATAACCTGAGTCTTGGATTTGTGGATTAGGCCAATTTACATTTGTGGCTGGCATAACATATTCCTTTTCGATTGTTCTGGGGTTGCGCAGAGCATCCACGCAACCCCAGAATAATCATCGATCAATTAAGCTGCAGGTTCGGCAACAGTGATTCCATTGTCGCCAACTTCTGCTTCGGCTACATCAGCTGCAAAGTTCCCGACCCAATTGTCGTTCCCGTTTGTTTCAGCTGTATAGCCACCGGTATTCGAGTAATCACCATCAAAATAGTTCCCGACCACTTGATTGTATCCAAGAGATCCGGTTCCAAGATTGATATAGGTTGTGGTTGCTCCCAGATCGCCAGTAGCTTGCACAAAGTGATTCCCTGCGATGATACTGGCATTGAATCCACCCGCCTCAATCGTAATATACTCCACAGCCTCCTGGAATGTGTTCCTGAGAATGTGCGTTTGATAGGGGCTTGCAGTGGGAGTTGCGGTGATGGTAATACAAGGCTGCGCGGTATCGAATTCAGCAAATCGGCAATCCTGGATTGTACAATTCGCAGGAGCACCCTCAAATTCAACACCATACAAACCTGTTCCCCATCTGCCATCAAAGAAGCAGTTTTGTATAATCGTATCTTCTGCTCCTGCACCGGCATTCCAGGTGAGTTTTACACCTGCGCCATCGGCTGCAGGCTGGAAGTGAATCCCATCGATCAACCAACCGCTTTGATCAATCGAAAGAGCATCACCAGCAGCGGGAACCCAGACAACATCAAACTTGGAATTCCCGCATCCAATGATAGAACAATCAGGCGGGTAGCTTGTGCGATCAATCGCAATTGAGTCCGTATAGGTTCCAGGAGCAATCACAATCGTACTGCCCTCGGCTTGAACTTCTGACAGCGCATGAAAAGCAACCAATTTCGCCATCGCAGCGGTAATTGTGGAGAGCGGGTTATTGGGATCAGTTCCATCGGCAGTTGTAGTTGCGTTAGGATGGTTTCCGTCAACGAATAGCACGATTCCGTTTGGCTGTGTACGCAATCCTCTGGAAACGTCCGACCCGGGTACACCCATTTGACCAGGATACCAGGGCTGTTGACGAATTAATGGAAAGTTCATAAGTCCTCCTCTTAGAAACCGCTTTGAGGCATGAGCAGGGTAGGCGCACCATCCGGAATTGTGGGCTTGCCACTTTCCAGAGATGATACTTTTTGTCTCAGATATAATGCAGCGATCTTATCGGGGTTAGGAAATGCCATGAAAGGCGAAATTTCATCCTCCAGTCGCCAAGTACGACCAGACACCGGCGATTCATAGAGGATATAATCGTTGCGTTTTGCATCTTCCATATCAGCCTCTAAGACCTCAATCAATCCAAGAAATACAGCATGTTTATCGGAACCATGCTCTATGTAATCCGCTCGCTCTGTCTCGTTGACAGTTCCGGATTCGGGTGACAGCCCAAGCATCTGGGCCATCACCCTATTTTGTTCCTGCAGCTGCGCAATCTGCGCAGCAAGTTCTTTATTCGTTGTAGCCATTTGAAATGCTCCCTTACTTTTCTATGGTTTTATTTACGGAGCTGTACCAGATGAATAGTACGCTCCACGATAATCGAACAGGTTTCCTTCCGTTCCATCCACGTAAGTACCCCAAACATCGGATACTTTGAGCACGATATTTCCAGTCTCAAAATCGCCCATGATTGGATCAACAGGAGAACCAGAACCGAGCATGGATGTAACACTCTCGATATCAGAGCGTCGGCGCAAGATCATAGGCCCAGGCATTCCCTGCCTGCGTCCCAAGATGAACGGAATTACGTTGCTGCGCTTGTAATCTGCGAACATATACCAGGGTAAATTCGGGGCGGTTCCAGTCATGTACGGGTCTTTGATGGGAATGAAGTTGACCACATTCTTGGCGTTGGTGGCAAGTTCTGCAACTTGTGTGCTTTGCAAAATCTGCATAACGGTATCATGCAATCCACGATGATAGACCAGATAAACGGCCTCAACTTCCATCGGATTTCCGCGATCATCCACGCGTTGACCAAAGGCCATGCGCGCTTCTGAAACACGCGCAGTCGTCAAGCGCCCATTCTGAGAATAGAGCGCACCCAGAGCAACTAATCGAGCGATGGAAACAGCGTTGGTGTAGAATCGAGAAACGTATTTCGCGAGGGTTCTGCGAGCAGAATCACCCATCAACATTGCTTGATCTTTGAAATAACCAAGATCATCGTTTACGAGCAATTCATGAGAGAAGTCGTATTCCTTCTCCCATCGCCAAACCTGATTTGTGCGTTTGGTTTCTCCCTTGCTGCCAGCACGAGGGCGCTCTTTCTCGCCGACCAATTCGAGGTCATCCAGAGATCCACGATGTTGATAACGATACACCTGTAGATAATTCGGAACCGTATCCGGTTTCACTAATGGAGTCCAATCGAACTCCATCATCTTGTATCCTTCGAGCGCTAAACGCTGAACGAATTCTTGAATGGTATAGGTAAAATCTGCCGATACCATAACTTCCTGGAGGGGAGCAGGATCAAACTGATGGCTTAATCCATCCATGCCCTCGTTGAGCATCCGGAACATATCATTGCCATCGCTTGCGCGTTTGGCGTAATGTTCCTTCATCTCTGGGTTTGCTAACGCCGCGGTCGTCATTCGTTCGCGGTGAATAGCGTTTAGTTTTTGTAATATTCTACGCATAGTTGCTATCCTCCTACGAAAGATCTCGTGAACCGTTGAACAGCAAGACACAGAATACTTGCTCAACTAATTCATTGGCCAATGAAGTGTCAAACGAATAGGTTGCATTCGGCCCACCTTGCGCAGAATCAGCCATTTCGTCTTGACAGTAGAACAATACCCCGGCTTGTGGGTTCTTGACATCAGCATCATTGAGCGGTGAAAGTGATAGCGTCACACCTTCTCCCAAATCATCTGAGTCATCCACGTAAACGGGTTGTCCAGGAACTGGGGCTTGCTCGAACGTGTTCGCATCCCCACCACTATAGGTGAGAACATTAGCAACATAATTTTTGATGATAAAACCATCAGCAATGTTGATAATCACGCGCCCAAGAGAAGTGGTAAGCCCAGGAATGGCGCTCACTACAATCCCCGTAATATTCAGAGGGCGACCATCAGCAGCAGTTCGTCCTCCGATTGCAATGACAGGATGCACCCCATCGTAATCGCCGTTCGCGTCAAAGATACCATCTTTGGTTCCAGAACCGGAATTATCAGCCACAGGCCAAATATCCTGTTCATGTACTGGAACGGTGACATATGGACCGCTCGTATCCTGCCAGTCTACATCACCATAAAACACATCAACCATAGCAACCTCCTTGCTTAGTCACTAAAAATAATCGCATCGATGCGCCGTTGATGATCTTCGGCGATTTCCTTGTCAGTAAGGGGCTTTTCTGCAGCTGCAGAAGTATTGCCCAAATCCTGCGGTTCGCCAGAACCCAACAGCGCTTTGATGTAATCTTTTTCGGCTGTAATTGCGGATTGCAACTCAGCCTCTGATAGGTAATTGCCAGTGGCAATTCGCTCGCGCGCTTGCTCTGGTAATTTTGATTTTTCCAGGATCTCAAAAACATCGGTTTCGGCTAAATGAGTCGGCTCGTCCTCATCACCCTCAGAAACTTCATCATCTCCGGTTTCATCCTCGATAACTTCGGTTTCATCTTCGGCAATTTCATCGTCCTGTTCTTCCAGGATCACATCATCTGATTCCTGGATTTCGTCCTCGGTGGTTTTTTCTTCGATCTCATCTACTTCAACGAGATCTTCGTCTTTTTCCATTTGAACCTCCTCATCATTTTCAACCAATCGCAGAGCGCGACCACCCGCACCCGCGTTTGTTACAAAATCGACATTCGTATATTTCGATGCAATGATCGCCTCGACAATATTTGCATCCTTGCCGTCAATCTGACCCTTTTTTGCCTTCCCTTTGGCGAGAATAGAACACTTTAGGGTTTCCAATTCTCCCAATTTCTCGCGGTTCCGAATATCTTCGGCAAAATCAGGGTTCCAAACCTTCACACGCCCAATGGGAGCGCCATCCTCAGAGAAACCAATAATGCGCTCCACTTTAGCTACTTCGGTACGCACGTTCTTTTCTTCTGGGCGATGATCCGTAGCATACATTTTGGCACCCTCGAATATGTGCGCATCCCTGCGCAGCACCTCAGCGGGGTAATAATGGTTATCTTTGGGGTTTCCCCATCCTGGTTGAATTACCACGATATCCATCTTAAGCGGAGAGCGCGCATCTGAGTTCTGTTTATCGCTCTCAGAAATGCGCACGATGGACCCCATATCGCTCTCTGCGAAATCTTCCAGTTCTGCCATTGCGGATTCCTCGGTTGAAATCTCAGCGTCAAAGGCAGATGTAAAATCTGCCATCAGACTTTCCCAGGCAGGAACCTTTTCGCTCACCGGAATATCATCATTGTTCCAGATACGCCAAAATAGCGTGTAGAAAACGCTCGTGTGTCCCTCTAGGCGCTCCATAAGTTCAGATGCTTTTCGAGCAGCTGCTACATCATCAAAACTCATTGCACCCCAGGGAACATTCGCCCGATCAATCACATCGTAGGATGGATACATTTCCTCAACTTCGGTTTCAATCTCATCAACGGCCTCATCAAGTTTTTTAGGTTTCATGATTTCCTTTACGTTTATATTCAGAGCAGCAATCTGTTTATTCGCTTTTTCTTCGGTTGGATGACAACCCAAAGTCGCACCGGTTTTTTTGCCGTCTTGCTCTTTGTAGATGCACCACTTGTTTCCCTGTTTTACTTTCAGATAAGGCATCGATTTACCCTGCGTATCCATGAGCGCCCCAGAAGAACGACATGATTTCTCCGTTGGTATCATTCCAAACTTGCGCCCATAATTTTGACCCAACATCAATGCGTGGCATTTGAAAATCAAGTGGAGTACCACCTGCCCGATTTCCTGGAACAGCAGATGTTGTAATCATTTCCTCTGACCATTGCCCTGCAGCAATTGCATCTGCGCTCGTTCCGGTTCCGTAAATAAACCGGATTCGCCACGGTGATGTGTCGTCATCTAAATCTGTAATCAATAATCTATGAGCATCAAATTTAACTAATCCAGCCACAACCGGAACATCATCTGTGCCACAAATCGGAATCGCCGCGCCCCAGGTATTGTTTCCACTGGTAGCAGCAAATGGACGAGCCACATTCGCCTCGATTGCGTTCACTTCGCTTGGTATAGCTAACGCTCCCCAATAACGGCCGCGACTGTGAATGTGTTTTTCGATCTCATGCACACGATATGCCAGGGAATTGCTTGTTCCCAATAGCCCCTCAGTGGCAAGACTATCGATCTTTGATAATTCAAAGAATGTCCGGTTAGTAGGTTTCATACGTTATTCTCCGTTTGCTACGCCAACCACATGGAATAATCCAGGATTATCCGTATCACCAGATTCACGCGCCACCAAACGAATACGCTCAATTGTGCGCTCCAACTGCAATGGACCATAAACGAATGCTTCAATCGCAGCATCGGTAGCAGCATATGTGATGTATTCTCGCTGTATATTCGATTGAATATCAGAGCCAGCAGCCATCACGCCAGCTGCATAGAGCGTCATCTGGAACCAATTCTGTACACCAACTTGATCAATGGAATAGGGAGAATATTCGAGATACCAATCAACCGCACCGTCCGTTGCATCTGCATCTTCATCGTATGAGAAATATAACGTTAGCCAATCGTAGGCGATAATCGGAATCTCAGTTGGAGACGCATCCCACGCTCCCTGCGCAGCCAAAGCAGCTGCAGCACGAAATGTGATGGGATTCGCTTGTCCGGTTGGATGGGGGTAAGCAATTGGTAACATTTATTTTCTCCCAGAAACAAAAAAAAGACCGCGAACAGAATTGTTCACGGCCTCCCATTGCGGTATGCCAAATATTCAACTAATCGGAGTGTACCAGATAACCGCAATCATTGTCAAGCAACCAGAAGCGCCCAGATTGATTCTAAGGCGATTATACGCTATATGCTATATTCTGCTATATATCAATCACAGAATCGCCTTAGATTGAATTATGGTGCAAAATCAGCACATTCATTCATCTGATTATAATAGCATCCTACGGGTTTCAATCGATCCCTGCGCATCATGGACGAATAACGCCATCCAGAATCATTCAACGTAAACCACAAGAATCCATCCAATCTATTATCCTGCTCCACGATCTTGTAATGCTCAACCTGCAGCTGCTCAACAGCAGGGGAGTTCTCATAGCAGATGGAGTTCTCATTCAAAGAAGTAATTACGGATGTTTCAGATAGCCAAACAGGTTTATCTTGCGTTAGCGATTTAATCGATTCGATCTTATTACTGATATCGAAATAGCTGTATTCAGAGCAATACGTATACCCATGAAATGAGATCCCATCAAATTCGTGAACCGTATCCAGGAAACCAAGAAAAAACGCTTGCGATGGATCAGCCAATTCTCCTGCTAAAATCTGCAAATCAGGATACTCGCTCTTGATCGCAGAATACACAAAATTATAAAACTCTGCATATTCTACTCCGCTTGCATAATCAGAACCAATGCAACCAAAATAATATTCTGCTCCAATATAATAAACGTCCGGTTCCACCCAGACAGACATATAATCAAGATCGTATCTGCTAACCGCTTCTTTTGCTATCGCTGCCCATAAATTCCAGAATTCAGGTAATGGCAGCTTGCAAGTAGGTTGATTCCCGTTCATCCAGGATGGTGAACCCTGAAACCCGCCATAGCGCCGATCATCATTCTGGAATATTCCGTCCGGTTTTGTCCAATTTGGTTGGGTGAGTGGTTCCGGAATAATATCCGTAAAATGGATTGTGTATTTTAGGATCAATCCATTGTAATTTTCGGCATACTCCGAGAATGGGCGAGAATAAACCTCAACACCTCGAATTGGCTTTTTTTCATAAGGCGACTGTTGATCGCTTTTCAACAGTACGGGAATATATATTGTGTGCAATTCGGATACGCTAGGCAGCACAAATCGCACACCATCCTTGTTTATGATAATTGTAGTTATCGAAAACAATAAAATGAGAAACGAGAAAATTATAATCAAGAGCAAATAACGTCTACCCTTTTGCATCTTTGACCACCTTTCGATATACCCTTACTTGATTTCCGTTATGATCTCGGACAATCTCGCTCTCCCACGTTCCAGAATCAATCATTTTAGCCATAAGAGAATACACGGACGAGCGCCCAATTCCGATACTCTCCGCAATATCTCTTACCCTCAAATCTCCTGGTTGTATGGGCTGGACTATATCTTTTTTTAATTCATCTAACGCTGCTCTTGCAAGTGCATCAAGTTCGCTCATGCTATTACCTCGTAGTTTCTTAGATCAAGCGTTTTTGTCCAACGATGCACATCCAGGATTTTGTCCCCGTAAATCTCGAACGCCAGCGCTCCATTTGTGATCTGCTCCACGCTTTTTGTAACCTGTCTGCCGTAGCAATTCAAGCCACACATGGAAGGCATCAAACAGATTTCAGATATATAATCTTTGTCATCGATGGAAATATTCCAGAATGCGCGCGCCCAAGTGTGAAAGTGCGCTCTCAGGAACAAATCTGCAGGATTACGACCGCGCAGCAAGTCTTTCATCATTCTATCCCGTATATAATAGCTGGCAATATTCCCCTCTAACCACTTACGAGATCCAGGCCCGGGGCCATGATGAGCGCAATCAATCAACAGCCCATTATATTCAATCAATCCATGATGAATAGGTTTTACGTCAATCTCTGGGTATTCCGCTTTCAATTGAGCAGTAACCACGCCCCCACTCGTTCCATCTCCGAACACGTGAGAACTCGTCCCCTCTACATATCGCGCAGCTTTCAAATTTGGTAATTCCATGATAGGGCGATGATTGGCGAGTGCAATCAAGAATTGATCTCCAATCCTGGTTGTAACCCAATCAGAAACATATTTTTGCCCCTGCGTAATATCACCTAAATGAAGATACAATATCTCATCACCTGCAGATAAATCAACTAGCCATTCAAGATTTCTGTTCCTCAGTTTATTGAGATATAGCTGGAATGATCTAAGTTTTGGGGAATGATAGCAATAATCAAACTCCTTTGGATCGCTAATCACCATCAATTCCGCTTCCGTAAAACTCAAATCCTCATCATTTGCCAGTTCTAATATCAAGTTATCGTCAGGGAGTCGGGTATCTGGCGACATTAGCCCCCGAATATTGCCCCCATGATCATCGCTTTCAACGTACAAAATCGTTCTCTTTTTCTGCATTGTTGTTCGTCCTTCGCTCCCTGTTGATTAGCGCTCTCAGAACATCCGATTATATCGAGATACGACCTCCTTGGCATATTCACAAGCTGCATGTGCAGTCCGGAACCACTTCTTACGCGTAATCCTGTCCGCTCCGTTTGCCTTGATTACAGGAATATATGATTTGTCTCCCGTTCTCGTTTTGCGCCTATAATAATCATTATTGAAATGCAGCAGCATTTTTGGTTTATCCTGCTCAATTATATCAGTCATCAACTGCGCTCCCGTATCCAGGTTTCCCCATTATTCAAGCGCTTTTCGTTTTTATACCATCGCCGAATCTCCGCTGTCGTTGGAGAGATACCTAATCGTTTTTCGATTGCGTCCACCTTCGCCAAATCAGCATCGCGTACTGCTAACAGCATCTTGTTTTGTATCCTGATAGATTCCGTATCAGATGAAGTCATGATACACGTAATCGCCTCAATATACGTTTGTGTTAGTGTTCCAGCGAGGGTCAACGCATCTTGCTCTTGCTGCTCTTTAGTCATTTTTTAAATACTCATGAATTTGTTGCACAAAAAAATATACTGGCATTTCTAACTCTTGGGCGCACTCCACTTCTGCCCTTGCTCCTGCGCTCCGTTCCCATCCTTCAATGGCGTAAACCGCATCACAGCGCGAGAGTAATTCGAGATCCCCCTGCAACCATGTTTCATCCGGAATACCCACCGCACCATCAAAGAAAGCAGTATTCTTATGAGGGCAGAGCGCCACGCCCCCAAAATTCCAGACTTCCAACGCAGCCAATTCTGCTTTTCTGATATTCTCTTTTATATACCAAATACCGTCTTTGGAGCGATAAGGGCCAGCAATATAAACAACTTTTTTTTCGCTCATACTTCCACCGAATCCCACTCATAATCCAGTCCAACATCATCACATAGTGCAATCAGAATAGTTGCAATCTTCCAGCTAATCAGATTGAACTGATATTCTCCCGATTCGGTGTGAACCTTTACGTTATACGAAAATCCAGGAATAAATTCCATATCTAACTCCTTACGGTACATTTGGCATTCTACCACGGCTCATGGGTTCGTCTGTTTTTTCCAATCCGCAACCGCATTTCCATCCTTTGCATTCTAGGGCTGGATTGGGTGGTTGTTGTGGCATAACATTATCCCGCCACCAAGACGCGCGCTTGACCTTTCCTGCTAATTTGCCACACGTATTGCAATGCGTTTTCGTGGGACCTAAAACCCAACGCAATTTTGGGTCTTTCTCTCCTTCAACTTTTGCTCTGTTTTCTAAATCTCGATAACGGTTTACCCAGAGAGATGCACGATTCAATACCGTTTGCAGCTTGCCCCCATCCTTACGCATATTCTGTTCTATGAATGCAGCTAATCCAGGGATGCGCGCATATTCTGAAAAGATCGCAGCGGAGAGCAACGCTTGCTCTGCTCCTGAGATTTCATCTTTTGCTATCCCTACCTTTGCTGCTCCGCTTGCCCATGCTCTTGATAAGCCCCGATCAATCGCAGCATACATCAAATCAAAGAACACATCGCGCGGCCAGAAACCGGACCAATAGCCGCGCATGATTTGATGTAAATCTGACTGATAGGATTTTACGCTCATTTTTTATCCGAAAACCAAACAACATTCTCGAAATCTCGTACTTCCGTGGATTCCAATTCATCCAATACAACTGGACAATAAAATTCATTTTCCCTAGAAAGTGCAGTCTCCGCTTTTTCTTTACTAGAGAATATACCCATGAATTCCCATTCCGGCCAATTTAAAACATATCCCATTAACCACAATGTTTTTCCGCTCATTTTACACTCATCGTAATTCTACGAAAATTTCTCTGCTCATATCATGCCTACGAAACAGCCAGGGGAATACAAAAACAATCAATCCATACGCTAAGAAAATCGCCAGGAATCTTTTCATCCTTCGTCCCATGCTCCATGCACCGGACAATCACGATCCACAGTAGGGCCAGCAAAACTCAGTTCACAAATGCAACCCCTCGCTCGCAAATCCCTGACAGCATTTCGATGCGTAATCGAGAGCAAATAAACGGTCAGTGCAATCACAAATAAAATTGACGAACCGCAGATAAACGCATATACCAATTCCATGATTTACTCCGATCTTTGTTTCTCGAAAATAATATTTTGACATTTCTCACTACAAGCATCGATAGAATACATTGTGTTTATATCAAGAACCTTTCCGCACGCCTGACAATCGAGGAATTTATTCTCGTCCATAAGTTTCTGTAAATCATTTATAAGTTCCCTAGCAGCATCGGTAGACAAAATAATATGGAATTCATTTGTCGGTGTAATAGAAAAATTTCTCCCAATCATCTGTGTAATGATATCGCTCTGTTCTAATTTCAACATTCTTAACATAATTTACTCCTCTGAAAAATCGTCTGTCAGAAATTCCGCAATCTCCGTCAAATCGCCTTCTTTGAATTTTTGTTGTGCCATTTTCAAGAATGTGCGGTGCAGCTTTGGCAGCATATCAAGTTCCTCTACATCAATGCCAAAGGCGCTCTCACTAGCGATGTCTCGTGAGGTTTGTAAACCGAGCGCTTGCAACATGATCAACCAGAGTTCTCTCAGTAACGCTTTCGCGGTTTGCTCTGGGATAATTCCATTGTCCAGATAGGGTTCGAGCATATCCTTTACCGCTTGTGAAAGCGATTTGACAACGTCCGGAAAATCAACCAGAGAAAGCGTATCGATATTCACGTTCGCGCCCAAATCCGGATTCCCATTCTCATCTATGAATTCCTGCTCCCCGTAAATTTCTGCAAATCTTAATACGATTTTTACCATTCGTTGAAAATTGCTTGACCAGAAGGTGCGGTATCTCGCCCATTGCATCGACAACGTTTTATCCATCTGCAGAGCGGTTGCCCATCTGCTCGTATCCATGCCAGCGGTTGTAGGGAATATCCCCAAACCCAGGAGCGCAATCCAGGAGAACATCTCGCCATCGCTCTTGGCATCGCTCGCACCAGTCATCATGGGTTTTTCGGTGGTTGTAATCGCTTCGTTATCGATCTCCACCGAACCGGCAGCTGCAGCGGGATTTGAATCCCTGAAATTCGTGGATGAGATCGCAGATTGAATCGTATTCCGTACCGTATCTATTGCACGAGATCCACCCTTCACCCGCTTATTCCGAACGTACATCGCTTTGCTGGCAGCTACAGTTAATCGATCTTCCAGGAATTTCTTGTGTGCTTTGACATACGGAGATGCGCTTGTCATGAGGGGCCAACCCCACAAATCATTGCGCTTTTTTCGATTATGTGCGATGTGCATCACGACCACATCTGTTCCTAGTGTTTCCTCGGCAGAATTCAAGATCTCGTTATCGTATTTCTTTTCATCTGCGCGCTCTGCTTTCTCTGGCAATACTTTGGCGATGGTCTTATCATCCAATCTACCGGAAAACTTCGCTTTCCAATCCGGATAATACACTTCTTTATTGCCATCTTTGGTTTCAAATGTGCGCTTATAGAATAGCTTTTCTGTTTTTCTCTGGGGATGCGTAACAATCTCCGAAATTTCGTCTACGGGGATTTCCTCAACTGTTACCCTGCCATCTTCTTTGTCGGCAAAAAAAGCAAGGAATGTATTCCCATCCTGCAGCGTAAACTGAGAAAGATACTGCAACTTATCATCTGCTAACACATCTGCGTTTCGCTCTGCCGTCCAGAATTCGTTGAATATAATATCAGCATCCGGATTGTTCGCGGTAATGCGCACAGAATCACCCATTCCATAATTCGTCCAAACAGAAAGCCCCCATTCTGCGAGCGGTGAATAAATTGCTAGAAAGCGAGAATCAGCAACCGAGCGAGCGCGCGCAGCCTCGCCTTGATCATATGCCGATAACCCCAATCCACCGATTACATCCCACCTCTTTTGATCGATCAACTCGTTCACAAGCTGGCTGTCAAATTCTCGCAGATTGGAAACCATGTTCTCCGGTGCTATGGGCATGGGCGCTTCGTATGCTGCGTCCTCGACAAGATACTGGACTGCTCCCTGCAAACGTTTGAGTTCTTCCACAAACGCAGAGCGCTCCTGTTCCAGCTGCGCTTGTAAATCGCTCTTTCCAGTTCTGTCATCCAGCCATTTATTTATTCTACTCATCCTGCTTTTTCTCCTCGCTCCCTAGCAAAAAGACCTCAAATTATTAGTGCTACCATTGAGAGTATATATCAAAATTCGATCAATGTCTATTCAGTCGGTTCCGCATTGTATACATCCAGGGATTGAAAGTTAATCACAAAAACCAATCCCAGAGCATCGGCAAGATTCATCATATCTTTGATAGTGACAAATCCATAGTTGTTTTGCATCATGGCAGCGAATACCGAATCGCCCAAGATTTCCTCCAACTGCTCATCCGTAAAATCGTAAATCTTTTTGATCGCTCCAATGGAATACGCTAATCCTTTTGTTTCGTTTAGTTCTGGCATGATCAACTCCTATCACATAATGTTGACTCGATTATACACTACTTCTTCAACCTCATTTGAAAAACTCAACCACCCAATGATATACCGCAGCGCATCAAGCAAGTGCCAGGTATCCTTGTCCTCGATTTTATCCGTCAGGTTTCCATGCCGATCTTTCTCCCTGCGCATCACGCCGAGATCTGAAATTATGCGAGGACAAGAATCATGTACAAGCAAACTTCCCTCTTTGAACAGCGCGTAAACCTTGCGGATTTGAACCCAAACATCTGTCACCGGACAAGCGCCCATTGGCAATCCTGCTCCCGTCCAATCCACGCGCGATTGACGCTCAGATGGTCCACCACCGATAACGCGTAAAATCTCGCCATCCTCTGCAGCTGCTTTGAGAATTTCGGTTACATGCCCCTGCGTAGTTTTTCCGAAATCATCTTCATATTCTCGATATAAATGTAGCTGCCCCTTTTCAGGATCAAACGCCAACCACACCCCCGCATTCTTTACGCCAATAGGATCAATCCCAATAAACCCTTTTGGCCATGCTCTGGGAATCTTGAAAGCAGGAACCACGTGTTTCTCGCTGTCAAAACAATCGTAAACAATGGTACGTAATTTCGCAACCGCACCCTTGTAAAACATCTTGAATTCATCATCTGCCATGGTGGATTGCGCATCCTGGAATTCCTCAATAGAAAACTCAGGATTCAAGATGGAATCATATTGCACGAGCGTAATGCTTTTCTGCTCATTCTCGGTATGCGTCAATTCTGCATCACCGATCTTATGGTATTGCTGTTTCCCACCCTTCAACGCAATGTCAATGATTTGAGATTTCACCCATCCCAAATTATAGAGGGTGGTGGTGAATAGCTGCCTGCCCCGAAACAAACTCAAACGGCGCTTGATCGCTTGGTACGCTCTCAGGGTGAACTCATCCTGCCCCGCCTCATCCAGCCACGCAGCGCGCGCAGTTGCACTTTCCAGCGCTCCCAGAGCATTCGCGGATCTCAGAATGATTCGCCCCCACATCTTATCTGACGCTTTGCTGGCCTCAAATAATCCTGTGTAAGGATTTCTCAGTTCAATTACTTTACTGACCGCCCAATAACGCCCGATATCCAGAATGTCCTCGAAAACCTCGCGCATTACCGGAAGCAGCTTAAGCGAGAACAATCCGTAAGATGAAGTAATTACAATATAATCGTTATTCCCTTTGGGTGAAGAAGTGCGCTCTATTTCATCTGCTAACCACCAGGGGCCAAAGGATGTTTTACCAGATTGTGTTCCTGCGATGAGCGCAACAATTTTGGATTGACTTGAAATCGCGATTTCCTGTGCCATATGAAAAGGAACAGGATCTCCCCACAATCCCATCAAATGATTCTTAGGCCAATCTATCCCCTGCTTTTCGTCTAGCCCAAATCCATCATTGACTCTATCGTCCAACCGCTGCGTTGTAGTCGGACTGGATCGCGGCTCTTGTATCGCGGTCTGGTACATTCCTTCTTATACTCTCCATGAGAATATCAAAGCGCACAAAAGTATCCTCAATTCTGATTAGGTTCTGCATATCCACTAATAACTTACGCTCTGTTTCTACCAAGCGCCTGCGCTTTTCAATCAAATCAGTAATGTCATGCCAGATATACCACTCTTTTGCTCCCCGCTTAATCAATCTTGAAAGTTCTGAAACGCTATCGATATAATCTGCGTTTGCTTTCGCTCTCATGCGCTCCCTGGTTTCTTTGTCTGTTATATTCTGAGATCGCACCACAGCAGCTTGGGCCATCTCCATTTTCGATACTTCCGCACTTAGCTTATCGAATATCAATGAACTGCTTTTCTCGTCTATACTTCCCGTTAGTTCCATTAGGCGAGCATCCACAAGATGTATATCATCCTGCAACTTTAGATAATCCGGATTGTCTTGCGCAGCCCTGAAATTAGATAAATAGCGTTTGGGTAAATTAGAAACATATTTTCCATGCTTATAATTCGGAGCAGCAATACCAGATGCAGCGCTCCCATTATGCGAACGGCATTTCCCATTGGGGCGAGCAAGCCCTAAACATTGTCTGCCATAATTTGGGTTCCATGCTTGACAGCGAGGTTTGCCGTAATGCTTATGGTCTTTGGGAAAATCAGGTACGGGAGAAAAATTCTCAGGCTTTTTCTTACGCATTTTCCCTGCTCATGGTATTTTCGATGCTCATGGTAATTATTCGTCTTTTTCTTTGAGCAACTTCTTTAGGTAATCGCTGCGCACTTCTGGGGCTACTTGCTTTAATTTCAATCCGTATTCGTTGCGCTCTTTGATTTTCTCAGGATCAAATTCATCTTTAAATTCTAGTTGCGTATCGAATTTTCGCCACGCATCATGCACCACGTGTTGCGGTCTCTGAAATCTGCGTCCAGTCTTTACGACCCCAGGCCACAATCTTTCCAATGATCGCGCCATTTCCAATCGCCCATCACCCTTGTAAATCTCATCCGTATTCCCGCCCTTCATCTGCATGGTACGGATTTTTCGTATCAAAAAAACATTGATCAGCACCGTACACCAACCATCAGCTAAAACCTGCAAACAGATATCAGTATCCTCATTGTATTTCCCTCTCCATTGATTAGGAATAGAGTTGAATATCAAGCTGCAGGAATATACCCTACAATTCAAAAAGAACGGAGGAACAACCGTTGACCCAGAATAAGCGAACATCGAGTAATTCATTCCAGAAATAGCAATATTTTTATATCGATCGGTAAAATCTTCAACTGAGCAGAATCCAGCTGCAGAATTTGTTTTGATTTTCTTGCCCTTATACAGACGATCAATCTGTTTTATATTATCGTCCAGCTGCCAATGACGCTCAAACCCCTGCTCCGTAGCATGTTCCTTGATCCAATTGCGCGCAGGGATTACAGAACCCTTATCTCTGAATGGTAGCACCAACAAGCGCTCATCACCATAGATACGAGCATACGATTCGTGCTCCTGCTCCTCGATTACCAAGAAAAATGGAACATCGTCATCTATCAAAAATCGCGCTGTATAACACATCTTAGCGCGCCCCTTCGATGGAATATAAATCGGATATCTGGGTAGATTCATGCGCTCTCGTCCAACTCAAAAGCGATGGACATTACATCATCGTTTTCCTTGTGGGGATACCAAATTGATTTCGTTTTAGGAGTTACAATAATTCCCAACTT
>Ga0180438_10000906_pt1 | contig 54239 bp, 39 predicted proteins | sample SS_ome_12_FD_132455 | JGI IMG/M metagenome (GOLD analysis project Ga0180438, IMG submission 132455) | Hypersaline lake sediment archaeal communities from the Salton Sea, California, USA - SS_3_D_2 metaG | ecosystem: Environmental > Aquatic > Non-marine Saline and Alkaline > Hypersaline >... | reverse complement strand
TCCTTCCCGTTCATCTTTTGGCCGTAAAGCGATAAACCTCCTTAGTTGGTGCTTCGCACCAACTAAGGTAAAGCAAGTCAATGACCGTCCACCGGTCGGACATATGTCAGTATTCAATGGACGTTGATGTTTTTTTGAAGGGTTGGGATATCAAAGACCGTTGAAATGAAGATCGGCGATTATCCGGGATCAGAATACGTCTTAGGGCTATTCTGGAAGATTCTATGAGAAATACTTGAATTCGATTGAAAGAAAGTTTTAGACTATGAGTTAAGTTCTTAATGTTAACCAATTGTGACAATAAATACTGCAATGATAAAAGCCCAAGCAAAGGGGCCAGAAATTTGATGAGAAAATTTTGGTTTCGTGAAGTTTTTAGATATATTTCTTTAGGATTACCCACATTAAGATAAGTTACCCAAGAATAGTACAAGACTTCTTTCAAATGATGCGGCCGACCATCGCTTGATTGCCCATAAATAATAAAAAAAGCTGTTACGAATGGCCAAAAAGCAAACAAGATGGTCAGTCCTGGAGTATAAGGAAAGTTATATATAAGGTGACCCATAAGAATAATCATTCTGCTTATGATCAGGATTTCTGTTCCACTCCTTCCCGCATTCTAAGCATTTGTACTTTATACAGCCTGTGTACTTGATGAGCGTAAAGATCTCTTTTCCGCAGTCCTTTTTCCTGTCATCCTTTTGTTTACCGTGGTGTATGAATTTTGGTCCCCTTTTACCCATTACTCCCCAGTCTGCTTCGGCCAACAGTATCGACTGGATTTGGGAGTTTTATAAATTAAAAAACAGAATGAAATTGTTATTAAGACACGGTCTATGAAAACAGATTCAAATAATACACATTAGAGATGTGTCGGCGATCCTCCGGGACCAGAACGCGTCTGAGGGCTGCTCTATTTTCTAAAAAGTTATCAAAAGTCAGAAAGTTTCGGCCAATAAGAACTACGAGAAATAATCACAAAAATGTACACCTTATGGAGCAGGAGTACACCCTTAATTTTTTTTGCTTCATTCCTTTTTTGCCTTGTGGCTGTGATGGGATAAGGAGTAATTGAGCATTATTCACGAAGTCTTTCAACAAAAGATTGTGGTATCTTACGGCCTTCAAATTCAAGTGCAGGATCGGCACCATGCTGTAATAAGATTTGCCCGATTTCAACGTTGTCTCTGCAATAAGCCATGTAAAGCGGCGTATTATTGTACTCGTCTGTGGTATTAACATTGGCCCCGTGAGCCAATAGCAGCTCAGTCATTTTCACATCATCTTTAGATACGGATGTAATCAAAGCAGTTCTTCCATTACACATAATGCTCGTATCTGCTCCGGCCTCCAATAGCAGGCTGGCCAGCTCAACATTCTTCCGGCTGACCGCTGTAAAAAGAGGTGTTCTATCGTAAATGGCCTTGGCATTAACATCGGCCCCTCTTGAAAGCAGAAACTTGACCATTTCTACTTCTTGAGCAGCCGCGGCTGTTCCTAAAGCTGTATATTCATCTATACCTTTAGCATCTATATAAGCACCGCGCTCCAGCAGCACTTTTGCTGCTTCTATATGGCCGCCTCTTGCTGCATAATTCAGCGGAACTTTAGAAGTATAGCCAAGCTCAGGGCCGGCAAAGGCCCCGTTATCTAAAAGTATTTTGACTATTTCAGCATGACCGTTTTCCGCGGCACGATGAATGGGGAGTATAGAGGCTTCATCTTTGATGTTTACATCGGCCCCTTTTTCAATAAGAAATTTTACAGTTTCAACCCGGCCGGCGGAACTGGCCCTGTGCAGCGCGCTGCCCTGGTCTCCGAAGTAAGTGCGAGAGTTGACATTAATTCCGAGGGCCAGCAATTTCTTTATGTGCTCTATATCACCTTCACGGGCCGCCTGCTGGATACTCTTACAGCCGGCCGGCAATATTGTGATCATTGTCAATATTATGATGCTAATAATTCGTGAAAATACTAAGTTTCGTTTTTGTTTCGTTTTATACATAGCACGCGCGAAATCATGATTTACAGTCCGGCATAATTTTATTTTTGAAGAATCGGTACGATTCACCACACCTTACCTAACTGTTAATATCACATAACCCGAGCCTGAGAAAGTTGCATCAACGGTTATTAACAAACCAAACAGAGTAGTCATCAAGAAGTTGGTAGTTTTTCGACTTCTTGTCTGTGGCTTCGAGTTCTGATAGCCCAAGCAAGAATTCCTTACCATCTGAAATACGACGGACATTGGCACCAATATCGTCTTCCCAGCATAGCATCCACCCGGACTTGCCTTCGCGATCTATCCCAAGAAGCTCGTAGTGATCGGTGTAAGAGGGTTGAGTTTTTTTAAGATGGTCATATTTTGCCTGATCCCCAGGACCAATGACAAAAATTTCTTCCCACCTGAAATCTTCTATACCTGTAACCTTGCATGGCAGCGACAGGTTTGTTTTGAGGTACTCATAAAAAATATCAATTGTTCCATCGAAATTTAAGTCCTCGATCTTTCCGAGAATTGAAGCTATTCGTTTGCCTTGAGCATCTCTATTCATTATCGTTTTTCCATCACATGCCGTTTGTCCGGTGCTTTTATATACAAATTTAATTTCCCAGCTCAAGATTGAGCGGAACTCAAACATCTTAGCGGACTCAGCCCCCGAACATGCGTCGCCGCGCCGCGACGCCGCCCTCGGCCTTGCGTTGCATCAGCGCGTACTTCCACTTCTGCCTAACCGTGTTGAACCGCCCGATTGACATCCTGGAATTCGGAGCGTTTTCCGGATCATGGTAAATGATGCCGGATATACCCACTCCTATTATTACCGACGCATGTCCATACGTGTTTGCTCCATGCGTCTTCATCCAATAGAAGAAAATAGGCCCCCGCTTACGGAGCAACTCTTCAAGCTCATCGTGAGTGTAATAGTGTGCCGTTGCGCAATTTGGAACGGGTTCCAGGCGTTCCCGTTGCGCCAACAGGTCGTGGTGATTTGCACAAAGATGGTTCGCCGGGCCCGAGCCGGTGGCATAGTGCCCAAGCAGCCCGTTACCCAAATCTTGTTTGAAAATCTCAGGCACGCCTTGACGCGGACCTTCCTCGAAGTAATACGCAACCATGCAGGCACTCGCATACCAACAGCCCGTAGGATCATCCCTCGGGGTTGCATTGGGAACATGCCCACCAATACCCAATTGCGTGACGAATTTAACGTTAAGAGTTACAGCCATTTAAAACCTCCATTATAAGAAAATGTCGATTTATTCGATGTTTTATCGATAAATGGTGTTGAAAACGTGCGATTACACAACAGATCTACGCATTTATGCTCCTGATTAAGTGCGACCTTCGATTCTAATGACACATAACAATGTATATGGTTTTCGTACAACATACCAGGTCTCTCGTCATAAAGCAAGAAATCACAAACAACGACATTGCTACTTCAGAGCTGTCATATCCGCTATGTTCAATTATAGATGCTGCCTGTCCGTCGAGCAAAGAAAGTATAGAAAGAGTACTTATTGCGTACAAGTACCGATTTCCGAAGATGTTGCCGGACAGCTTTGATTCCTTTAATGCTCCCTTCCTTTCAGTCTCTCCCGATGCCAAACATAATCCGCCGGAAATAATCCGGCAAACGAATCGTGATCAACAACCAAGCCTCACAGGGATTTGCGGTCGGATTCATGTTCTTATTGGGCTTTGTGCTTGCCAATGAGTCATTGTTTAGTCTGAGACAGGGCCGGTTCTCAGGTAAGGGTAGGTTTGGTTTTCACCTATGTTCCATGTTGTGATGAAGTCCCAATTAGCATTAACAAATGTGCTCCTTTTCTTCATCCTGGCAGTTGGCAGGCCCGTGCCGCCATCGCTGGTTGTCATTCCCGAAGCATTGACTTCACATAAGCAGGTTCCGTTTTCGCAGAAGCAGGCGAAGCGGTTGCTGTTGTCCCAGAAGCAGTTACTGATGTAGCCATTGATATTGTTTTTTCCGCATAGGCCACCGACATAGTTGGGATCGTTCCCTGCAGCAACCACACCTGCCGCATAGCAGTTGCTGATTAATCCACTGTTTTCTCCGCATAGACCGCCAAGATAGACCGAATCGTCATTCCTGCTTATAACGGAACCTTTCGCATAGCAGTTGCTGATGGTGCCGGTATTGGCACCGCACAGTCCGCCAAGGTTCCAGGATTCCCCCTTGCCGACAACTGTGGTTGTAGCGTAGCAATTGATAATATTACCAAAACTTTCTCCACACAGCCCACCAAGATAATCGCAACCACTCCCGGTAACCGAGCCAGCAGCATAGCAATCCCTAATGGTACCAAAGTCATTGTGTCCGCACAAACCGCCGAAATTCTCAGCACTGTATCCGCCGGTAATTGAGCCTATTGCACAGCAGTTGCTGATGGAGCCATTGAAGTTGCGGCCAACTAATCCTCCGTGAAACTCAGGGTGGCTATCCCCGCCAACAATTTTGTGATTCAGCACATTAATGTTTTTGACCTCAGCGTTTTGTCCTCTAATCTCACCGAACAGGGCAAGATAGTCATTATCCGCACCTGCAGTGTCGATAGTTAAGTTGCTGATTATGTGGTCATTGCCATCGAAGATGCCACCAAATACTGCACCTTGAAAATCACCTCGTGAGTTATCCGTATCCGGTGCAATAACGGCAGTTGTATAAGTTTGTCTGCCACTTAAAGACGGATCGAGATCCAGGTCGCAATCCAGCCGGGTGTGTACGCCGGTCGCCCAATATATAGCACTATTATTCGGATTGGAAAAGACCAGAAAATCTGCAAAATCTTCTATTAGATATGGCGCACTCTCGGATCCATCTGTTAGCGGATCTGTGGCCGATCCCATATCACCGTTGTAAGCAAAAGCTACAGTTGAAAAGGACACCAGCAAAATAATATTCACTGTCAATCCGGCAATAGTTTTTGTTTGCATTTCCCAACCTCCAGGAAAAGAAGTGCTAATTCGACATTTCCTTTGTACACGGTGAAAAACATAATAAGATTTACGCTATCACAATCCCGTTCATTTGTCACGGTTTACATTGGAAGTCCGTGATAAAGACTCAACCGTATAATATCCGCTGACGGATTTGTGCAAGATTTCCATTCAGAGACAATCAAGGAAACACTATGTCATCTATCCATGCAGTGTCTGAGCCATCGGAGGAAGAGCCGTCTTTTGAATATGTCCATTCAAATGTCCTTCTGCCGGCCTTTATTGGAAAAGATACCTGTGTCCAGTCCTCGTCGCCGGACCATTCATCCTGTAGTGTGCCGTCGATGTAAAAACTGAGATAGTCGTAATGCTGCTCAGAAGAGACTTTGTAGTAGAAGCTGATATTCCCCGAAACACAGTCAAGCGTTAATTTTAAGGTATTACTTCCATTGTTGCCAATTGGGCCGGCTTTGGCACTATAAGTACCGGATTTTTGTTCGTCCGAGGTAACAGACCAGTCTGAATCACCAAAAAGAACCCACTCAAACTTGTTAAAATCTCCTGTTTCGAAATCCTCGGACAAGCCGTCAGGCTCTGGAATTTGTTCGACTTGCGGTATAACAGTTACAGGTGTCTCCTGGGAAACAATTAAACAACTGGGTGTAATATAGATTAATTCATAAATAAATTGCAAAGAATGTTCTTCTGGTCCTGTGGAAGGAACATAAAATGGAACTGTTTGAGTAATTTGCATTTCTGCGCTGTCCGGATCATTAGGATCTTCAACAATAGCTATGTGAACCGTAGCTTCTACCTTTGTGCGAGCGGGATTCTCTGCCGGTATCTCAACTGCCAGAATGCGAGGAACATTGACTACTACACCTCTCTGAACACCCAGCGTTCCCTCGGTTAAAGCCAAATCAATTGCTTCTGCAATCTCTATAATAGTGTTAGCAGATCCGTCCATATTGATAATATTATTAAGAAACAAAGAAATGTTGACTGCCACATTGTCTCTAATAAAAAGAATACGAGTAAAACCATCCAACTGGTCATTCCACCATCCAACAGATTGGTTTCCAAATTCGTTAGAAAGATCTCTGTTAGGGCCCATTGGAGTATGAAAAATGTGATCCATATATGTCTTTGAGGCGGAATTCGGGTCGGAAGAAACACCTAACTGGAGTATTCCAACGGTCTGCCCATTTTTCATCAAAGCAAACCTTGGTCCCCATCGTTCAAGATTGTTTGATTTCGTAACAACGGAGAGGCTTTCAATTGGCGGATCATTTTTGTTGACATTTCGAAATCCTTCGAGACTCGGATTACATCTTACTACAGTCATTTCATATTCTTCAGTAATACTGCATATTAACATATGGGCGTTTAATCCTGTAATCAGTTCATCCGTCGGAGATTGGTTAGCTGCTATAACACATTTGCTGGAAAATACTAAAAGAATACAAAACAGTAATAAAACGAATAAAATTAAACGAGATTTCATATAAGTGTCCTTTCGATTATATTCACTATGTTCTTTCACCATTTCTTTTTATCACTTCTCCTAATCAGGACAAGGACAATGCCCGGAAGATACCCTATGGTAACTACTCGGACGGCTTGGACCAGTCTGCCGTTTGGCGGCGTCAGGATGAGGACAAGCTGTCTCCAGAAATTTTGTCAAATCGGTTGTGCCGTAAGAAGGATCATAAATTGTGCCACAATCTACCTCAACATGGAAAGTAAAATGAGGTTGATAAGGTGCGTCGTCGTTCGTTGGACAGTCGCATTGGAATGTTGGACCCAACCTGTTAGGTGGATTATTATAATGGCAGCTCAGCGAAGAAGAGCACCCTCCCCATAGGTATACTAACGATGGATTACTGTTCGTCACGTGCGAAACAAGCAATGAAAAGACAGCAGCATGACAACAACACTGACCCCTGTTTATACCGGTATCAAATATATGTAAATCGTGATTTGTACATCCATCTTGAGGAGCATAGTACAATTTATCAGCCAACTCAGTATTTATTTTACCAGCAATATCTGTATCACCATCGACGTAACCACAGGCCTTTTCCAATCCGAGATCATAAAGTGGAGACGCAGACGGACCGGAGTCTATAAAATACATTGTATGTGGTCCACTAATGCCTATAGGATACCAAATTATCCCATCACAGGAAACTTCCCATGTGAAAGCCGGGTTTAACATCTTAACTCCATCGCTATCAGGTATTGCCGAACCTCCACCAATCCTGTCGACATCCCCGTCCGTATTCAACGAATCCTCAATTGCTGTTGCTCTAAAACTGCATCCTGATGCAGAACCAATAATAATATCATTAACCTTAGCCCTTATACTTACTCCACTAACACCCGGATCGGGCACACTGGGTTCTACAGTAAAGGTAGCGAACATAGTAGGCGATATGTTTTTAGTATAGCACACCGGATCAGAATCGATGATCCCATTTGTCCAAACTGAATTGCTCCCGTCAGGATTGTCTATATCTCTTCCCGACGGCCAGTCGGTTATCATATGATCGCCCGTAAAGCCTACTGAATCTACACTGACTTGTACTACGGTCAGATCCATACTCACAGAATCTTCGCATCCATCATCATCTAAAATGCGCAAAGTGACAGTATATACACCGGGTGTCTCATAGGTGTGGGTATAAAAAGGTAAATTGGTCGTTATATCTCCATCCCCAAAGTCCCATTCGTACATGATGATTGTTCCGTCTGGATTACATGGAGAAGATAAAGATGCGTCGAAGTTAATTGCCTGTCCGGCAAGTGGCTGCTCCGGGGAAAATGTAAACCAGGCAGTCGCTGTTCCTCCTGTTCGAGTAAAAACCGCACTTCCATTGGAGGTGATGGAGACCGAGGTCCCTTCTACCGAGCAGCTCGCTGATCCTGTAGTGGTAATATAAATGGTATTGCCTTCAATATCACCGTTGCCCGTGATCAAGTTCCCGGAACAACTGACATCGGGCATATCGGGGACCATCCGCCCGGAGAAGGTGATGCTGTTGTTTGTCACAGTGCCTTCACGCAAGAGCATGATGTCCCCATCGAGCCCCGGAGAATAAAAGCTGATCTGGCAGCCGTTCTGTTCGATCGTTATTTCACCTGATCCACTGGCTTCTACGGTTTCGGTCTCACCTTCGGCGCTAAAGATTACAGTCGCGCTCTCTTCAACATGCCATGTGCCCGAGACATTCGCGCAGTCCTGAGCGAAGGCGCCTTGCAGAAAACAGGTTATCGAAACAATAATGATCCTGGTCATTGAGTGGAAAATGAGATAGCAACGTCTTGTCTTCATACCAAATTCTTCCTTCAACCGTTGTTAATTTACTGATTCGGGATTCCCTATATAAACTTCACATAAACTCTCCTGCACACGTAATGTCCTATAATATCAAATTCTAATCGAGATTGCAACAATTCTCTGGCCATCCCAGTGAGTTGTCATGCAAGAAACGCCAACGAAATCGAGCAAATATATTGAAAAGCCACTTTTTCCTGCTAATTTGGCACACCGCTGCCGTTGTCCTCCGTTCCAATATCCGGTTTTCAGCAGTTTCACGCATCATCCCGGGCTCGCAGGTGATGCCGAAAAGTGAAAAAAGAGGAAAAAATCTTAGGAATTAAAGAATCAGTTTCAAATCGAGCATACTCAAGTGCTGTCCATAGCACGCAATACAAAATACTCAGCATGTGCTACGAACAAAGCCTGTCAGGAGTATGGTCGAATCAAACGCCGTCTCAAGGAGATTTTTTGTAAATATGCCAGACCTTTTGCGATATGATTCGTAGAATATTTAACGAATAGAATGGAGAGTTTATAATGAAGAATTTAGAATGTTAAAATAGTCAATAATCAATAGAAAATAGTCAATCCGGTGGTTTTCCGGCAGACCTTAGTTGAAAAAACAAAGCCAATTTGTCGGAAGAAAAAAATAACGTAAGCTCAGTAGAAATAAATAGATACGGAGAATAAGGCCGATTTCCGGCCCTGAAAAACAAAGCCAATTAAAGCTTGTCCCTTCGGGAAACTCAGGGTGGGCTCTGATTCCGGCGGGTTCTTCGGGGATTTTGTCTTTGCCACCAGCTTTGCCACTAACGGTAAAAAACAAGAGATTCTCATAGACAACCAGAGACAGAAAAACAGCCAAGATGCTCTAAAATCCGCGTTCTTGGCTGTTAATCAAATACCCCCAAGGGGAGTCGAACCCCTGTCTCCAGGATGAGAACCTGATATCCTAGGCCACTAGACGATGGGGGCCATAGCATTTACGATTTACGATTTTCGATTTGTGATTGTGCACGGCCTCGGCGAGGCAGCATTCGTAAATCGTAATTCATAAATCGATTAGCGGCGGTTGGATTCGAACCAACGACCCTGGGCTTATGAATCCCATGCTCTAACCAACTGAGCTACGCCGCCTTAAGCTCTTTAAATAGACGCTTAAAATAACAATCTTTTGTTATTTCCAAAATGAAAATCAGTCTAACAAACTCGATCTTACTTTACATCCCGAAGGGCGATGTTGCAAGAAAATTAGGAGTAATTTGTAGCAATTTTATTGTCAGCAGGAAAATCACCAGAATAATTAAGCTTAATGAGTTTTGATGTTGGTTATGAAAATATTGCAGTTAGCGATATCAAAAGAGTATCTGAGTGGCAATTTATAGGACAAAAGAAATTAGCAATAATTAAGGCCAAAATATAAGATTCTGCCGTAGACATAAATTCAGATGTCCGGCCCAGTACCATTGATCTAATCGACAAATTACTTAGCCGGGAAAAGAATTTCTGTCTGTGAACTGGGTGGGTAAGCTGAAGGACATTGTTGAAGTTCCAGCTTAGCCTCGTTACCCAACCGCTGGTGTTGTGCTTCCATGTCAGCTACGATTGGGTCATTACATCCCATGAGCGAGATTGCTAAAAAGACCGCCGTGGCGACTGTCAATACGTTTGTCTTTATCGAATCAAAATGGCTTTTCATTACTCTCTCCATATCTCAATTAATGTCATATCTAATGCTGCAGCTTCCAGTTATTGTCTATGCAACGTTTCGAAACTCACTCCCTCCGTGTTAGGTCAAATATACACGTACATAACCATAGGCAACGAGCCTAAGCAGTGGTCAGCATATCCTATAAGCTCGTTTAGTACATATTTGCCCTCTCTCTATAAAAAGAGTGAATAGTACGAGAGGCTATAATGACCACCCAAGTAAGGGCTATTTTAATATTATTATATCCGTTTTCACTAAAAAAGTCAAAATAAATTTCAATTGGTGGAAATTTAATTCCTATTATCCAATAAGAAAGGGCCTATGCCAAATTGAGCAGCATAGGCCCCGAATTAGCACTATACCTGTTGGTATTGAGGCTAAAAGCCTTTATTCTACAGCGGTTTCTCTCGGTCGATACAAGCGGATATCGTCAATATACATCTTGCCCGAACCCCCAGGGATTGTCATATTGCCCTGAGTTCCAAGACCAATGGCAATCCTATCAACGTCAGTCAAAACTATAGCTTGATCAGCAAAAGCCGATAGCGGAATTACCCACTCGGTCCAGGTGTCGACGTTCGCCGCAGTTGGATCATCATGGACAACCACTGCCGGTGCTCCGGTATTATTCATTACTGCCACATAAAGCGGCTCGGCATCGTTGCTGGCTATTCCGATGTCCTGATTGGCCCACTGCCCGCTGACATTGCCGGTAGTCGTGACGTTCGAGAATACGGCTCGGCAGGTCTGGGTGGCATCATGGCTTGTCAGCGCCAAACCGATATAGACATTCGCGCCCATAGCGATATTCTGGGGCGTAGCTCCCGTTACCTGCTGCCAGCTTGAACCGTTCACTGAGTGCGAAACCGTAAACAGGCCTGAAATGCTACGCTCCAGCTTTACCCAGTATGGAGCAGCAATCCCGGTCTGGTTCGTATTTAAGCTGACGCCGCCTGTGCTTGGGCGACCCTGTGAAGCTACTCCATTTTCTGGTGTCACGCATGCAAAGGCATGTGCCGAATCGGGATTCAGCGATTCACGAATCATAACGCCGGCCTTCGACCAGGCGTTTGTATTTTCGACGCTGTCGATTCTGGCGATTATCGAGCCGGCGCCGGTGAGCATTTTATATGCAAAGTGGAACTCGTCGGCCTCTACGCCGTTGATGTTCCAGATGTCTGCGCCGGAGCCGGTCATTGTATAGGTACCGACCGGCCCTTCAACAAAGCTGCCGACCAACGCCGGATAACCTCTTAACCACAGCGACAGTTCCGTGACGCCTTCTTTGGTCCAGTCACGAATATCAGTCAGCTTTTTCTCTGTTTCCGAATAGAAGAGGTAACCCTGCTTGTTGTTGTCATAGAAGAACGGCATCGATTGATTACCCCAGTGGACAATGGTCTCTTCAGTGTAAGAAGCAGTAGTCTCATCACCTACAGCCGAGCCGGTTCCGTTGCCGGGATAGGCCGGTTCGTTATCATGAGCGACGTAGCCGAGTCCATCTTTCCATGACCACCATATCTCGTTATTGCCAACGTTATAATCCTCGAAATCGTCTATGACAAAGAAATCGCCGGTTGTAAAGCTCCAAACGTTGCCGGCCCATGGACTATCCGGATTTGAGTTGTTGACTTCATCAATCCGCCAGTAATACGCTGTTTCCAATGCAAGCAGATCGGGATCATAGCTCTCTTCACCGAGTGCTTTGGGGCCTTTATACTCAGGTGAACCTGTTGTAGCATTCTTGACTGCATCGGCATCCGTACCGAAGTACACCTCGTGCGAGGCAGCAACCGCTCCAGCATCCCAGGTTAGAATCTGTGCTGGATTTACATCTATGGCACCATCTGTCGGATTCGGACCGCTTACTGCGCCCTCGGTAGTGAAGCTCCAGACCTGGCCTTTATATGTCTGGAAGCCGTCGGACTCATCAACACGCCAGTAATAAGTCTTTGCCAATTCGAGTGGGCCTGGGGTGTAATTAGCAGGACCGCTTTGAACACCCGCCTCAGCGTTGCTTACCTCGTCGAAATCATCGCCGAAGACAATATAGTGCAATTTTGCTCCTAAACCTACCGTCCATGTAAGCTCCACGTTCAAGTCTATAAATTCAGCACCATCAGCCGGAATAGGTTCGTATGCAGTCTTTGAGGGAATCGAGAAGTTCCAGACTTCACCCTTCCACGGGCTGTTCGGCTCGGCTTCGTTGACCTCATCGATTCGCCAGTAGTATGTCGTGCCGGGAACAAGACCATCCGGATAAGGATAAGTGGGAAAACCTGCTATAGTAAACGTGTCGGTCAGGTTGCCCCGGAACAAGTCCGAATCTCTTGTGGCCTCGTTGACATCGTCAAAATTATCACCCATATACAAATCATGTGAGACGGCGAAATCGCCCGGCCTCCAGGTAAGGGTTACCCAGGCTTGCGTATGAAGAGCGCCAATCGGCGGATCCGGACTCATGGCATACGGCATGTCTTCCATATTCTCCATGACAGCAATAATTTCTTCCTGCGTCAGAGCCCGGTCGTAAATCCGTGCTTCGTCGATACGTCCGCCGAATTCAATAACCATCGGCTCTACATCTCTTCCCCCGCCGAGAATGACGCGGCCGGTCCCCTCACCGATTCCAATCCGGCCTGTTGCTGCCCCCCTGATGATCTCGACAGCATCAAGATAAATCACCTTTTCTGCTCCATCATATACCGATGCCACGTGGTGCCATTCTTCATCGAACAAATCGGTTGCTGAACCGTCCGGTGAAGCCATCCATTCAGGTGAAGTGCTATTGGTCTTAAAGCCCATCCTCTCATTAGGCCTATGATAATACATGGCGAATGTATCGTAGGGTTCGATATCGCCATACAGATAACCATAGCCCCTCATGATGATACCTCCCCAATCGGGTCCGGCGGCGGGATTGGCCTTGACCCATGCAGTGAGTGTTATCGCATCACGGCAGACCGTGTTGAATACAGTGCCTTCCCCGCAATCTACATAATCATCGGCGCCATCAAGCTCAACAGCTCCGATGACCCAGCCTTCCGCCCACTTTGCATCGCCCTGAAGTGTCCCATCGTTGCTGCCGGCGCTATCCCTGGCAATGGTCCCGCTACCATCGTCAAGTTTCCAGTATGAAATGAGATCTGACTTAATATCAGCTTTCGCAATATTAACAATTAGACCCAAAAGCAAAAGAAAAGAAATCAGAAAAAACAGTTTTCTACACATAATTATCCTCCTTTAATATAAATTCTGATAAAACGACCTATGATGCTTTTAAATACCACGATATTCGCGGGATAATGGTTTGTGATTTGACACTACCTCCCTTTCTTAAAAGCCTGATATACGTCGCTAATTTAAATGTCATAATCGAAACAAACGAAAGCAATTTACGCTGCAGGCAAACTTAAAATACACAGACTCCTATAATCCTGTTTATACTAGATTATATACACTTTCGTCAAGGAAAAACTCTGGATTAAGCACTGGTTACTATTTAGAGCTGGATTTTTGTTTTGACGCTGTAATAGCTTATGGTTATTTTGTAGCCCGAAAGGCAATGCTTGCCGCAGGTTTTATTGGATTATTTAACAAAAGTGACAAATTCTGCGAAATAATCAGGCAAGTCTAAAGACTATCTAAACGAAGAATTCTTCAGTTTTAACGGGGATAACTTATATGTGGTATGCGATCTACATTACCAGCGTATTAATAATTGGAGTGCTGGCTTTCTTCATTGGCAGAAAGCTTGCTGGCAAACCGATAACCGAATCGAAGACGAACACGTTTCTTATTAAATCCATCCAGGCGATAGCGGAATTGGCGGTTCTGGAATATATCACCGAAGGTGTGGCGGAAATCAAGCAAAAGAAAACCAGCCTGATTACTGTTCGCTGGAAAAGAGGGCTGCTCAGATATACAGCCAAACTGAAGCTCGGCTTCGACCTGGATAAACTGGATTACACTGTCGATGATTCCCAGCATACAATTCGGATAGCGCTGCCGAGCCCGAGGATTCTGAGCTGCGAGATTTATAACCGGAAGTTCTATAAACTACCTCTGGAGAAGGCGGAAAATGTCCCCTGGAAGTATGACATCATAGAGGATTTCAGCTCGGATGAAGTGCTCGCTCTTGACGATGAAGCGAGAAATAATGCCCTGAAAAACGTGGATGAATTTTACGTTCTGGACCTTCTCAGGGACAAGACCAAGCTTGCCTTCAAAAAGATTTTTTCGCTTTCCTACCCGGAATACTCCACCGACATATCAATTATGGCCGAACCTGCTTCCAAAATCGCAGGCGAACTTCCCGCTGAAACGGCCACTGATGACAAGGAATCCAATTCCGCCAAATAGTCGAACAGTGGAGTCACAGTTCTCGACGTAGGAATCCTTCGTTCCTGGATTTAACACTTTATTTCCATGTCTTATCCAAATATAATGCTGCTATGTTGGAAAAAGGGTTTGTGCAGATTTATACCGGTGATGGCAAGGGCAAAACGACCGCAGCGTTCGGCGCAGCGCTGCGTGCCGCTGGCCAGGGCAACAAGGTGCTGGTCTATCAATTCTTAAAGCCTGCCACTCTCGATGTCGGAGAACGCTTCGCTATTCAGTCTGGTGCTATTAGAATCAGAATCGAAACGCTTGATGTGCCGTGGGACATGTCCGAGTCATTAAAGGATGAACAAGCCGTCGCTAAGATACAGGCCGAAATATGCAATGCCCTTAAAACAATTACACGAATGGCCGAGAAAAGAGAATACGATGTGTTGATACTTGATGAGATCGTATTTTGCCTTTCGGAGGGCCTGGCCAAATTGGAAGATGTTAAAAATCTCATTGATAAGAGAGATTCGGCAGTCGAGATAATTTTGACCGGCCGGGGCGCAACTCCGGAACTGATAGAATTGGCGGATTTAGTGACAGAAATGAAAAATATCAAGCATCCGTTCGATAAAGGCCGGCTGGCAAGAAGAGGAATCGAATTTTAACTGCTATGGAATTGGAATAAGAAGGAAGTATTGCTATGAGTAAAAATGTTGCTGCGATTATTTGTGCCGCCGGGGCCAGCAGCCGGTTCGGGGGAAAAAGAAAGAAGGCGTTTGTAGATGTAGCGGGCAGGGCGGTTTTCCTGCGCAGTGTAGAGCTTTTCTCCAATCGCGACGATGTTAAACAAGTCCTATTAGGAATTGCGCCCGAGGATGAAGAATTAGTGAGCGTCAAATGGGGCCCTAACCTGAAGTTCTTTAATGTCTCAATCTTTCTTGGTGGTGCCGAGCGTTTCGATACCGTCAATAAAGGAATGGAATTGGTCAAAGATGATATTGACCTTATCGCCGTTCACGATGCCTGCCGGTGTTGTGTCACCGAAGAAATCATAGACTCTACTATCAAAGCTGCTGCTGAAAGCGGTGCCGCGTTACCCGCCTGTCTTGTAACGGCGACGATTAAACAAGTGAAGGATAATATAATAACGAAAACTGTAGATAGAGCCGGCCTATATGAAGCCCAGACGCCGCAGATTTTCTCCGCTTCCCTGCTCAAAAAAGCGTACGAAAACCTCGAAAATCTCGACAAGAGCAAAATCAGCGATGATTCGCAATTAGTCGAAGCGCTGGGGCACAAGGTAACAATTGTGGAGACAGACTCTTCGAATATCAAAATTACCCGCCCAAGTGATATTGCAGTTGCCGAAGCCATCCTGAAGTCCCGTCCGAAACTAACGCCGAAAGGTCCTGCCGGCCCATATATCGAAGCACAGTGGTAATTGTTCTTTGGATGGATATAGCAGATAATTGCGCATAAAAAAAAGAAAACATCGAGCAACGTTTGCTACCCGATGTTTTCCGGAGGGGAGAAAAAATCGTTTTATGAACTTTGGTTCATTATCGGCTCAGACATAATTGCACTTAATCTAAAAAGTAACAAACTCATTAGCTGCGAGTCCGTATTTGTTTTTATGTACGCTAAATCCGGTAAAAAGTTCATTTTTTCTGTCAACAGCGGCGTATTGTATCGCGTCTTACTATACAGGCAGCATAGACAATTAATAGGCAAAATCAGCATTATCGGCCGATAAATGCATATGGTTCTTTCTTAACGGCAAGGAATCTTTTCTATGGAATCCGACTCCGAATTGATAGAATCGATAAATAAGGGCGATTCGGATGCCTTTGAGAGGCTTTACTATCGGTACCGGGACTGGGTTTACAGGCTGGCATACCGAATAACTGGTAACAGGACCGATGCGCTGGACGTCCTGCAGGAAACCTTTATCTATCTGTTAGGCAAATTCCCCGGTTTTAAGCTTACATCTTCGGTGACGACCTTTCTTTACCCGGCAGTAAAACATATTTCCATCACAATCAGCAGCAAAAAATCCCGGATTAAAACAGATGGGGACATGCTGGATGAATCGGTTGCGGCCACATCACAAGAAACTCAAGTTTCCCGTTCAGAAATGGCTGCTGTACTGGCGATTTTGCCCGACCAGCAGCGAGAAGTCCTTTTAATGCGATTTGTTGATGATATGAGCCTGCAGGAGATTGCCGCCGTCCTGATTATTCCCCTCGGAACCGTAAAATCAAGACTGCATAATTCCTTACGTACACTTCGCAAGGACCGCCGGACACAAGACTATTTCCTTGAATGACCAGGAAAACCAATCCACTAAAACTGGCATTCATAAAGATGACGGATGGGGCATATCCGGCTTTTTGTCGTTGACATTGAGGGTATAAGTCTGTTAAAATGATTCCAGTACAGCATCAACTTGGATAAAGCCGTTTGTGACCCTGTGACTATTAACTATGAATATGGGGGCAGGAGGAAAAAAGGTGGCTTTGATCAATTCACGATTTTTAAGAAATATCACTTTATTAATCACAATCTTCTCTTTAAGCTTACCCGCCTATGCCCAATATAGCGGCGGCACGGGAGAACCTAACGATCCATACCAGATCGCTACGGCCACCGATTTGATCGACCTCGGCGAGACTCCCGACGACTATGACAAACACTTCATCCTGACCGACGACATTGACTTGGAAGAAAATTATATCTATAAGGCAGTCGTTCCAGTATTTTCTGGGTATTTCGATGGTAATCGTCATGTGATCAGGAATATGGAGATTTACAGTATGAATGTTTATCAGCTAGGATTGTTCGGACGGTTAACCGATACGGCTGTGATCGTTGATATCAATCTTGATAATGTTACTGTGAGAGGAAGTCGAAGCAGTGTTGGAGGATTGGTGGGCTTTAATAGTGGATGTATTGTGTCTTGTTATTGCAATGGTACTGTTAAAGGAAACTATGGCGATGATACTGGTGGTTTGGTGGGGAGTAATTATGGTCGTGTCATGAGAAGCTATAGCGCGGGGGCAGTTAGCGGGCAGAGATATGTTGGAGGTCTTGTTGGAAGAAACGGTGGTTATATATCATCAAGCAACTGCGATAGTTCAATCCATGGGGAACACGATGTTGGAGGGCTTGTGGGAGATAACATGGGATATATAATATCGAGCTATTGTACCGGTGAAGTAAGTGGAGAAGGATGGAGCATCGGTGGTCTCGTCGGAGATAATAATTACGGCAGTATCTCAACGAGCTATAGTACCAGTACAGTAAGAGGAGGGACTCGTGTAGGTGGACTAGTGGGGCAGACAACAGGCAGCCTTAACATGTGTTACAGTATTGGCGTAGTAACAGGGAATGAACAAATTGGTGGTCTTGTGGGGTACAATGGCGGAAGTATCTCATCATGCCTTTGGGATATTGAGACATCAAGAATATCAAGTAGTGCTGGTGGTGATGGCAAGACAACTGCTCAAATGCTGGAAATCAACACCTATCAGAACTTAAATTGGGATCTAGTGAATGAAAGGAAAAATGGGACTTGCGATTTTTGGATTTTTCGAGAAGGATCTTATCCTACGTTGTCCGTTTTCGAAGACCTTATTTCGTTTAATCTCCTAGGCAAAGGAATCCGAGAGATGCCATATCTGATTACTGATGCAAATGAACTGGGACTCGTATGGCAAGAACCTGTAGCTCACTATCGCCTGACTGATAACATAAATTTACAAGACATTACGTGGAACATGGCTTTGGTACCATGGTTTGCTGGAAGTTTTGATGCCAATGATTTCTCCATTCAGTCCTTACGTATTATAGGGGCAGGATATTTAGGCCTGTTTGGAACCCTAAGACGTGACTCAGTGGTAAGTGATCTGAGTATTGAAGAGGTTTTCATTGAAGCGAGTGGCCAGTTCATCGGTGGCTTAGTTGGAGACAATTACGGTGTCATATCATCGAGCTATTGTACTGGAAAGATTAGTGGTAAGGAGTGGTTATCTAGCGGTCTACTTGGTGGCCTGGTTGGTGAAAATAACGGTAGTATCTTAAGGTGCTCAAGTAGAGTGACAGTAAAAGGATTGAACGGTATCGGCGGATTGGTAGGAAGAAACATGGGTAGCATATTATGCTGCTATTGCACCGGTAAAGTCTTTGGACGAGGAAATGTTGGTGGTCTAGTAGGCCACAATCAAACAGGCGACATCTCAGCTAGCTTTTGTACTATTGATGTCAGTGGCGAAGGCACCCATTTCGGTGGTCTCGTGGGGGCTAATAATAGCAATATCTCATCGAGCTACTGCACAGGCACAGTCAGCGGGAGTATTTTTGAGAGTGGCGGCCTGGTTGGATATAATAGTGGAAATATTGCATCGTGTTACTATACCGGAAGCACCAGTGGATTATTTGATATCGGCGGTCTGGTGGGCGACAACGACGAGGGCAGCGTCATCGCGAGTTTCTGGGACATAGAGACTTCCGGACTTGCAAACAGTGGCGGTGGTACTGGTAAGACTACAGCCGAGATGCAAACGGCCAGCACATTCCTCGAAGCTGGCTGGGACTTCATCTACGAAACCGAAAACGGCCCCAACGACGTCTGGAAGATGTGGGATGGTTACGACTTCCCTCGCCTGATATGGGAGCCTGGGCCGAATACACCGTTGGTGTTTGTTGATATCAATGATCCGGGCTTTTACGGCCAGATGAGCAAATACGAGGTCAACAACGACCAGTATTGCGATTTTCTGAATGCAGCCCTGGCCTCCGGCGACATCACGATAGACGGCAATGATGTCTATGGCGCCGGCGGTTTGAATGGCGGGGAAGATTATGCCGGACAGCGGTATTATCGTTGCGATGGTTCGGGCTATACCGGCTATGGAGCAACTAATGGCGGAGCGGCACGTATCCGTTACAGCGAAGGCGCATTCAGAGTTGATGAAGGCTTTATTAATCATCCTGTGACCTATGTGAGCTGGTATGGGGCTATGGCCTTTGTAAACTACTACGGCTATTACCTTCCTACGGAAGAGCAATGGCAGGCGGTTGCCGACTATGACGGCACTTATATCTACGGCTGCGGCCAAATTATAGATCCGGGCATCGCCAACTACAGGGATTCGGAACATCCGGACGGCACTACTCCGGTGGGCAGTTTCGGGGTTTATGGCTACGGAATGAGTGATATGGCGGGCAATATATGGGAGTGGACAAGCAGAAGCTTAGGCGACAATCGCATTTTCCGCGGCGGCAGTATGGGCAGCATTGACTCCGACTGTGAAGTTTCGATCAGGGGCGACGGCATCCCGCACGCTAACTACTGGGATATAGGTTTTCGGGTCTGTCGTTGAGTGAATCAGCATGGGCAGCTCGTGCCTAAGGTACAAGCTGCGCCATCCTACATGTCTGCGAGGTTCTTATTCTGTACGCAGAACGCAGCACGCGGAACGCATCAAGCATTAAAGAATGCCGTGTAATGAAGATTTTCTGAAAATAAGCCCGCCTTTTTCCATTGCTATTCGTATAATGATAAACGAATTAGTATGTCGTGATTTGAATAAAAATTGAAAAAAGGAAAAGATACAATATGAGTAAATAAGCCCGTTTTTGAATCATTATGCTCTTATGCCCATATGTCTTATGCTCTTGTGTCCATTTGAAAAAACAAAGCCAATTTACCGGCGGACGAATTAGCACAAACTCTTATTTGAAAGGCACTTATGAAATATTTTACGTCCTGAGGAGGCGAAAAAACAAAGCCAATCAAAGCCAAATTCACGCTCTCACGTCGGCCCGGTGAGAGGAAAAAGAGAAAAATCCTTATGAACACCTCCTGATTATAAAGATAAGGCAGAAATCTTTGATTTTGGACAGCATTCGGGGTGGACGGGAGGATAGATTTCTGTTAGAATCCCGCCGGTTCTTTGCAATGTAACCATATTGTAATCATTGAATTAAAGTGTTTATGTACATGAAAATAAAGGGATTTAAATGCGATTGATTCTGATTGACAACCTGCCTGAAGTCAGGTTCAACTTTTATCCTTTGTCTCTGGGGCGTCCACTATGGGAACTCCGCTGCGGCATGAGTTCGCTGTCGGAGAAACTTATTGCTAAAATAAAGCCCGACAGCATCGCCTATTTCGTACCGGATTATATGGCGGAAGTTTATCAAGATCAGGTAAAAGAACCAGTAAACGACACCGCTGCCCTTGTCGGCGATGATCTGATTCTTGTAGATCCATTAGTCAAGGCCGAGGATTTCGATGTTCCGGCCAAAGGCCCCGGCGAGGTCGGGCTGGATGAGAATGGGCGGATTATGTACGCCCGGATAAAAAAAGGCGATATTAAGAAATCCGGTTTCGATAATATCGAAGCATTCCTGGCATCGGTTAAGTCGGAATTACCGAATGTTTCATGCAAGTTGGCTACCTGGGAGTATGTCTGGGACCTTATCCTGGCCAATGGCGAGCATATTACGGCGGAATTTGCAGCAGCGGGGAAGAATGGACTCGAAGGCTCGCTTGAAGAACCTTTAGCAATCCGGGGCAATATGAAGGATGTATATGTAGCTCCGGGAGTTAAGGTGCATCCGATGGTGACCATCGATGCCGAGCACGGCCCGGTTTATATTGATGAGCGGGCGGAAATACATCCTTTCACCCGTATCGAAGGGCCTTGTTACATCGGCAAAGATTCAATTCTTCTGGGTGCTAAGTGCCGGGAGGGCAATTCGATTGGGCCGTTTTGCAGAATAGGCGGCGAAGTAGAAGAATCGATCATACACGGATATTCGAACAAGTATCACGATGGTTTTCTCGGGCACAGCTACGTCGGTGAATGGGTGAATCTCGGTGCCCTGACGACTAACAGTGATCTGAAGAACGACTATTCGAACGTTTCGGTAATGATGGACGGGCAGCGGGCTATCAATACAGGCTCGACCAAAGTAGGCTCGTTGATTGGAGACCATGTTAAGACGTCAATCGGCACTCTGCTGAATACCGGTTCGTATGTGGGAGCGATGGCGCTTATCATGGCGACAGGCAAACCGCTGCCGAAGCACATACCATCTTTTGCCTGGTTCATAGAGGGAATTGTGACCAAGGGATTTGGTAAAAGAAAATTATACGAGACAGCAAAAACAGCCATGAGCCGGCGCAAATGCCAGTGGACCCCGGCAATGGAATCAATGTGGAATGCGGTTTTTGAAATGACAGCGTCTGTGCGAATGAAGGCCATTAAGAAGGGCCGCAAGACGCTGTTAACGTAGACTAAAATAAAGAACAGGAGAATATTCTATGGCGACTGTAGAAGAACGAGTAAAGGCGATTACCGCCAAAGTCTTAAAACTGAATGTTGATGAAATCAAGCTGGAAGACAATTTTACCGCCGATTTGGGCGCCGAAAGTGTTCAGTCGATTGAACTGGTAGCGATGTTCGAAGAAGAATTCGGCATCGAAATGGACGAGGATGCTGCACTTTCCGTTGAAGTAGTCGGCGATGCGGTTAAGTTTATAACCGATGTCTGTAAAGAGCAGGGTGTCGACGTAGAAGAATAACAGGTAATATCACAAAAAAAGAAAGGACTTTCGATGAGTAAAGTCAAGAAGAAGCATCCTCTCGTTGATGCGAAGAGACCGAATTTAGTTGAAGATATCTTTCCTTACAGTTTACCTCCTCTGATTCGTCTGGAAGGGCCGGTAACAGAAATCATCGATGGTAAGCCGGTTGAGTTCGATTTCGGGGCCGTCAAAGATAGACCAATATATATAACCGATACGACGTTTCGCGACGGCCAGCAGGCCCGGCCACCATATACGCTTGAGCAAATGGTTAAAATTTACGATTTGCTGGCCAAGCTGAGCGGGCCGAACGGCGTGATTCGTCAGACGGAATTCTTTCTGTACACCAAGAACGACCGCGACACGCTGGATCGCTGCCGGGAGCTGGGGCACACATATCCCGAGTGCACCGGCTGGATTCGTGCCGTCAAGGGTGATTTCCGGCTCGTGAAAGAGGCCGGCCTTAAAGAGACCGGTATGCTGACGAGCTGCTCGGATTACCATATCTTCCAGAAGCTGAAATTCCGCAGCAGAAAAGAGTGTCTGGAAAGCTATTGTGAGGTAGTCGATGCTGCATTTGAAGCTGGCGTGAGGCCTCGCTGCCACCTGGAGGATGTAACCCGTGCCGACATCGAGGGATTCGTGCTGCCGTTTGTTGAAAGGCTGATGGAAATGAGCGAGCAGGTGCCGGAAGAGCTTACGGCAAAGATTCGTCTGTGCGATACGATGGGCTTCGGCGTCAGTTATCCGGGAGCCGAGCTTCCGCGAAGTATTGCAAAGCTGATTTATAAGCTCAATCGCGAGTGCGGCGTGCCGAGCGACAGGCTGGAATGGCACGGACATAATGACTTCCACAAAGTTCATACTAATGCGGGAACGGCATGGCTTTACGGCTGCGACTTTATTAATACGACACTATTCGGTTTCGGCGAGCGGACAGGCAATCCTCCGCTGGAAGGAGCCATTTTCGAGTATATTGCTCTGAAAGGCGACCTCTGCGGGATAAATACATTGGCAATCACGGAACTGGCCGAATACATGCGGTCGATTGGCCTGCCGATTCCGGATAATTATCCGTTCGCCGGCAGGGCGTTCAATACCACCCGGGCGGGAATTCATGCTGGAGGTCTGCGTCAGGATGAGCAGATATACAATATTTTCGATACCACGGCACTGCTTGGCCGGCCGCCGCGAGTGGCAATTACCGACAAGAGCGGTGCGGACGGTGTGGCACACTGGCTCAATGAGTTCTTCGGCCTCAAAGGCGATGACCGAATCAACAAAATCAGGGTTCATAAACTGGCCCGCTGGGTCATCGACCAGTACGATGTTGAAGGCCGCCTGACGGCTATCAGCGACCAGGAGCTTGAGGCTAAAGCTAAAGAATTATATCCTGACTATTGGGAAAAGTATAAAGGCTGAAAATAGGTATTGTGCTTTTATGCTGCTGTAGTGTCTTTGTCGCTTTAGTGCTCAAATTCTGATATGGCACGGCTTGAAAAAATAAAAGAAGCTATCCAGTCTGTCCCATGATTGGCAAGTACGCCCCCGTTTTGCCGCTTGGAAGGGTAATCTCGACGTATCACAGGTGCGCTCCGTGCGGATCGTTCGCGCCAGGATGTCACCGAACTGCTGATTTAACATTCAAATGCGGGCCGTCATGAGTTAAACAGTAGTATTCTAAGGAAATTCTTGATTTAAGATTAGCTGTGCGTGAAAAGTGACTGAAAAGAAGAAAAAGATGGAAAAAACGGCAAGAATTTGTTAGAATAATAGAAGAAAAGATTTTGGGAATATTATTTGATTAGTTATTGGAATCTGACCGTCATCATAGGAGAAAGGGCCGGAAAATCATGAAAGACAACAAGCAGCATTGGTTCTGGGCATTAATAGCGGCTTGCGTGGTCGTCTTTTTAGCTGCTCAATCCAGCATGGGATTGGTAGTGAGCGAGATTATGTACCACCCATCCGATTCAGGCGAGAATCTCGAGTTCATTGAACTGTACAACAACCGTGCGGTTTTCGAAGACCTTACCGGTTATGCATTTACGGATGGTATTCAATATGTGTTTGAGGCTGGAACAATCATCAATGCGGGGGAGTACCTGGTTTTGGCCCGCGATCCGGCCGCCCTTGAGCAAGCCTACGGAATAACCGGCGTAGAAGGCCCATTTTCAGGCCGGCTCGACAACGACGGCGAACGTATAGAGCTATCCAACAACAATGGGGGGATTATCATTTCTTTTCGATATGAAGACGAACGGCCCTGGCCGCTCTCACCCGATGGAGCAGGGCACTCGCTGGTTCTCGCAAAGCAGGGCGGCGATCCTGCCGAGGCCTCAACCTGGTCGCCCAGCATGCTTATTGGCGGCACTCCGGGCGAACCTGATGAAGTTCAGGCCGGCTCAGAAGATCCGACTCAGGTGACACTTGTGGATGTGGGACACCCCGGACGCTATTTCAAGGGAATCCAGGAACCATCGCTGGGCTCGAATGGTCAGGCTGCCACGATATGGACGGAAATTGGATTTAATGATGATCCGATCAGAACGGGATGGCTCGATGGTCCCAGCGGGTATGGATACAGTAACGAGCCCGGCGAGCTGCAGTATATTGGAACTCAATTGAACGATATGCAGGGCAGCTATGCTTCCATTTATGCGCGTTTGCCGTTCACGCTCTCAGGAGAGCAAATCGACTATATGTCTTACCTGGAGACCGAGATTCACTATGACGATGCTTTCGTATTATATCTGAACGGTGTACGTGTGGCGGACTCGGGGGACATTTCCGGTAATCCGCCGCTCTTTGACCAGACTGGTGGGCAGGCTACGGACGACCAGGTTGCTAATGTTGACCTATCCAGTCGTATAAACCTGCTGGTTCCGGGCACTAATGTTCTTGCTATTCAGATTCATAATGTAAGCCTTTCCAGCAGCTCCGATTGCTTGGGAGCACCGATTCTCCGTGCTGTTATTGAAGCACAAAAAGGTGCTGTCGATCCCCGTGCCCGCGTGGTTATCAACGAAGTGCTGGCCAACAGCGACGCGGCAACAGGTGCCGACCGGATAGAGCTTTACAATCCCGGCCCGACTACGGTCGATCTGAGCAACGTTTATCTCAGCGACGACGAGGCCGAGCTGCTGAAATTCAAGATACCGGATGGAATAGTGCTTCAATCCGGCGATTTCCATTCGTTCACTGAAGGAACAGGAGCCGATCAGTTCGGTTTTGGCTTGTCATCTTCCGGCGAGACGGTTTTTGTGACGGCGGCCACTGATGATGCGGTTCCCGTGCCGGTTCGCGTGCTGGATGCGGTAAATTGTGGCGCAATGGAGCCGGAAGTGACCTTCGGCCGTTTCCCGGATGGGGCCGACTCTTTCGCTTTTTTGTCTTCAGCGACGTTTGGCGGGCCGAACACCCAGCCGGTGATAAACGACATAGTAATCAACGAGATAATGTATCATCACGGCACGCGGGACGAACGCTACGAGTATATTGAGCTGTACAATCGCGGAACAGAGACGGTCTCACTTGCCGGCTGGGATTTTACCGACGGCATAAGTTACACATTCAGTGCCGGCACGGAATTGCCGCCGGACTCGTATATTGTTGTAGCAAGGGACCCGAACTTTATTACCGGAGTGTATGACAATCTTAATATCGGCACGAATCTGGTCGGACCATACGCCGGTGGGCTGGATGATCACAGCGAGCGTATCCGGCTGTCGTATCCGTATAATGACGTGGATCCGCTTAGCGGCGACGTCGATGTTTTGATGGTCACTGCCGATGAAGTGACTTATTACGACGGCGGCCGCTGGCCGAGCTGGGCGGATGGCCAGGGGGCAAGCCTGGAGCTTCGCGATCCGGACAGTGATAATGACACTCCCGGCGCCTGGGCAGACAGCGATGAGAGCGGTAAGACTGTTTGGGAGCAATTTTCGTTTACTATCAACGGCAATGATTCCAGATATCGACACGATCGTGTGAGCATATTCGAACTTATACTGCTGAATCGCGGCGAGGTCCTGATCGACGATCTCGAATTGATTATCGACGGCACTAACCGTCTCAGCAATAATGGCTTCGAAAGCGGCGAGAACAACTGGCGAATTCTTGGCAATCATATTCGTTCATTCGCGACTACGGCGGATCGTCGCTCAGGCGCCCGGTCACTTCACCTGATTTCGACAGGCCACGGCGACCCCGGGGCCAATCGCATCAATCAGTCGATCTCCAGTGTCACGGCTGGTACTGTAACATTCCGCGGCTGGGCCAGGTGGCTACGCGGAACTCAGTTCCTTCTATTGCGGACATCGCGGGAACGCTCTCCCACTCAACCACCTCGACCTGCGCATTCGTTTGAGCTGACTATGCCGCTAAGCCTGGGTACGCCGGGTAAACAGAACACAGCGTTTGTAGCCAACCGGGGGCCTGATATCATTAACGTAAAGCACGAGCCCGTATTACCGGCCAGTGGCGAGCCGATTGTCGTGACCGCTCGAGTAACCGATAACGATGGTGTGGCATTTGTCACTCTCACATATCGCTCGGAAGGCAGTAGTGTAGTAAGAAGTGTAGCTATGCTCGATAATGGTTCCGGCAATGATCTTCTTGGTGGAGACGGTATTTATACCGGTGCAATACCGGGTGCTTCTAACGGTACAATGCGGGCGTTCTACATCGAAGCCACTGATGGCTCGGCATCAACTCGATTCCCGACTTTGCTGCAACCGTCAGCGGATGTGCCGGATCGAACCTGCCTTGTGCGTGTCGGAGATTCTCGACTGAATACCACCTTAGCAACTTATCGAATCTGGTTGTCTGATGATGTAATCGACACATTTCGTTCGCGTCCCAACCTCTCAAATGAACTGATGGACTGCACTTTTGTCTATAATGACACAGATGTCTTTTATAACGCAGGCATCCGGTTCCGCGGCAGCCCATTCCTGCGGAGCGGTTTTGGACGCGATCCACGCAGTCGTTACGCTTATCGTATCGACTTCGGTCCGGACCAGAAATTCCGAGGCCTTGAGGAGATCAATCTCGACAACACCGAGGGCGGTAACCGCGGTCCGCTCCAGGAACGTGCATCGTACTGGTTCTATAGGCAGATGGGCCTGCAGTTTTCTACACAGGAATATGTCAGACCGATTATCAACGGGAATGTTCACTCGAACTACGAAGACGTTCAGAAGATAGACGGCGACTATATTCGTGAATGGTTTCCAAACGATACTGATGGCTACATTCACAAAATAGACGATTACTTTGAGTATTCTGCTGACGGCACAGGATTTTCGAATTATGACGAAGGGATGAAGTCCGATTCAAGTCATCCCCGGCTAAAGGAAACTTATCGTTGGGGATTCGAGAAGCGGTCGCATCGTGAGAACGACAACTGGGACCATCTTTTGGATTTTGCAGCGGCATTTAATACATCTTCAAACAGTAGTACATTGTATGAGCAGAATGTCGAGTCATATATTCATCCTGAACAGTTTGCTCGAGTACTGGCACTACGCCATATGGTCGGTGACTGGGATAGCTATGGTTATCGCCGGGGCAAGAATAACTACTTCTATTACGCCCTGCCGGAAGGTAAATGGTATCTGTTGCCCTGGGATATCGACTTTACTCTCGGATCGGGAGACGGGCCCAATACAAATATGTTTTCTTCTGTGAACGGAGGTCTGTTTCCGGAAGTCGAACAGTTTGTTAATTATCCCAAATACCAGCGGATGTATCTGCAAGCCTGTGCCGAACTGGTAAACGGCCCGTGGCAGACTTCGTACGGTACCAACAATCCACCGACGGAATTCGATAAGTTCCTTGATGATGCAGCTGATGTCTTAGCCGCCAATGGCCAGGACAGCAGCCGAAGAAACTCTATAAAAAGTTTCGTGCGAAACCGCCGGTCATATATCCTGACTCAGGTTCCAACTTCTTTGACCTTCGAGATAACGACAAATAGCGGCATCGATTTCTTTACATCGGCATCGAATGTAACGATTAAAGGTGTTGCCCCGATAGAAGTAGCAGGAATTTCGGTTAACGGCACATCCGTTCCGGTGGAATTCTCGGGCAATAGCGTATTTGAGGTAGATGTCGAAATAGCAGGGGGCCAGAATCTGCTGAATCTCCGGGGATTGACGGGTGTTGGAAATCCCGTAACCGGAGCTGCCGATTCAATTACAGTAACTCGCATAACGCCCCTGGTGATTGATTCAGTAACACCTGATCAAGCCAATAACGACGGCACGGTACAGTTGACGATCGATGGGGACGGTTTTGAGCCGGGAACGGATACTTCAGTGGCGTTAACCTTGCTGTCAGATGAGGTCGGTTTCGATGCTCTATACGTTCAGAGTGACCAGTCGTTTGACCTGGTTGATGCAGCGACACTTCTGCTGGACGATCCGGAGCGAGGTATTGGGAATCCAATCAACACAGTTCATGAATGGATCAACCTTTGGAACACAGGCGGACGTGGATTGTTCACCTTCAACGAATTCAGGTTCGCACCGCCGTTCCAGAGGGGTGCCGAAAATTTCGCTGTGCGATTTACGGGATATGTTTTTGCTTCTTCACCAGGGACGAGATACTTCGGCGTCAGCAGCGACGAAGGATTCAGCTTGTGGATAGACGGTCAACTCGTCGGGGAGTATGCAGATCCGCATGAAGCGGCTACGACTGATGTAACACAAAACCGAACCGATGGTACAATGGCTTTTGACTTTCCGGCGGCCGGTAGTTACTATATGATACTCGACTACTATGAAAATACCGGAGGTGAGGAGATTGAGTTCTTCCAGACCGACTCGAATGGTGCTGATCGTCGGTTGATAAATGTCGATTCCGAACTGGTCGTCTTCCGGGATAATGCCACAACAATTGAGGCGACCGATGTTGTAATCGTGGACGAGAACACAATTACCTGCCGGGTCGATCTGACCGGTGCCGAGCCCGGGGCATGGAACGTTGTTGTAACGCCGCCATATGGTGACACTGCGAGGGCCGATCTGCCGGGAGGATTGCTAATTATAGCTCAGTAATTAAATTCGACTTCTCTCGATTAGAATTATACCTTACTGAAATAATTGCGGCGCAAATTCATTAAGGTAATTTCGCCAGTTGATCCATGTATGAGCTCCCTCGGTCTCTTTGTAAACTACATCGAAACCATGTTTCTTAAAGAGTTCGACCGTTGCTCTGGTTGTCCCAACGAGAAAATCTTCCTTGCCCGTTGCGAACCAAAAGAGCTTGAGCTCTTTCTTTAGTTCCGGATCGTCCAATTTCTCCTTGTTCTGCTCTTCCCATGAGGGACCGGATTGCTGTTGTGGATTACGAGGATTGAGGCTGAAAATACCTGAACTGAATACTCCTATGTATGCGTAATCCTCCAGGTTGGGAATGGCAATATTGATGGTATGACCTCCGCCCATGGAAAGACCGGCAATAGCACGGTTCTGCCTGTTTGTATAAACCCGGTAATTCTTTTCCACATAAGGGCGTATATCGCTGCGAAAGTCCTGCACGAACTCATTGACGGCCGGCCTGGGACGGCCAAATGTGAACGGCCCCGTATGACCGGCGGGCATAACTACGACCATTGGTTTGGCTTTCTTAGCGGCGATAAGGTTGTCCATTATGAATCCGGCACGGCCCACCGATGTCCAGGAGTCATCGCAATCGAAAGCTCCGTGTAAAAGATAAAAGACTGGGTACTTGCCCTGACCAGATTCGTAACCGGGCGGTGTGTAAATGTGCATACGACGAAAACGTTTTAAAGACTTGGAGTAATAAGTTACCTCAGCGACTGCACCGTGGGGTACTTCTTTTGTATCCATAAAGTCCGAACCGGGAACATACACCAGAGACCATGTGTTCATGTTTGATTCGCTGGTGGAAGGGTTTCGCGGATCGATTACTGATACACCGTCAACGTTAAAGTTGTATCTATACGCCCCAGCGTCGAGTGGGCCTGCGGTCACTTCCCAGACACCATTTGGATCCTTCGTCATAGCTGAAACCTGGCCAAAACCCATGCCTGGAATATCGGTACCGCCTAACTGCACGGCCTGGGCATTTGGTGCTAATATTCGAAATGTAACCTTTTTATCTTCTGAGATTTCGGGAGAAACAACCCGGGGGCCGCGAGAACCGCGAAACCGCGGTCGCTCTGCCGCCGGTCGTTCCGATGCTGGGTAAGTCATTGCTAATGCGGATAAGATTACGGCAACAGTTGCTATTGTGGTTATTCTTCGATTGCTCATCATTTTCTTTCTCCTTTTGATAGTTATTTTGTACTATTCGTCATCAGTAACGGTTGATACTGCGGATCTCAGTTGGCCACTATTTTCAACCCGCTTCATGGTATCAGATATTTGATTTAGGAATCTGACGAAAGCGTCTGCTTGCTCTGGTCGAAAAACAGCCAATAGCTGCTCCCTCAGAGGCTCACTTTTCTCCAAAAGCCTATTATATGTTTGCCGTCCTTTACGCGTAAGAGTGACATTATGTGCCCGTCTGTCATTTGGGTGTCGTTCGCGTGAGACAAGGCCTCGAGTTTCCAAAAGCACAAGCATAGCACGAATTGTATTGGGATCTGAACTGGCCCGTTGGACAAGCTGTTGCTGGGTAATTCCATCGTCTTCAGCCAGCAGGGCCAGCAGTACGAATTGATTTGCCGTTACACCATACCTGGCGAAGCATGCATCGGTTTGGCGATGCATCGCCCAGTAGGCAATTCGCAGCCCCATCGCAATCTCATGCCCTGTAACCATAGCACACTTTAGAAATACAGTACGTATACGTATTATTTGCTCGCAGGGATTCTACTGGGCACCGAATGCGATGTCAACAACAAAATATCTCAAACTGAAGGGTGAGATGTTATTCTGTGACTATGGGGCTTTAATTACTTTTTGTTCGTTGAAAACTTTGCCGGTCAGGTAGTCTGTGAAGGTTACCTTGACCGTCGGTGGTTGTTCCAGACTTTCGACAATGTCGGCAACGTCGAATGTCAATCTGTAATAGATGCTTACTAATGTTTCAAACCAGAGCTTTTTTAGCTCATCCTGCTCGACTTTCCAATGACCGAGCATCGCTTGACCGTTAGTTTTGTTCAGGTCCCATAGCTGGACTTCTGCAGTGCCGACTGCTTTTACCGCGTCGCCTTGCTCATCGGTCGGTTGTATATAGACAATCAGCTTCTCCTTCTTGCCGTCATCGTCTTTATCAAAGAAACCGGTGTGCCTGCCGACCTTGATACTCTCAAGCCGATTGAGGTTTTCGAGCTTGACATTCTCAGGCAATCCGGACAGGACCTGTATTTGTTGCTTAAGCTGCTCGTTCTCTTCCTCAGATTGTTCGATTTGCTTTTGCAGCTCTGATTTCTCCTGTGTCAATTGCTCTATCTGTACGGCAATCGATTCTTTTTCTTCAGGTTTTGCACAGCCTGTGACCAGTGTAAAGAAAATTAAAATGCAAAATGTAAAATGTAAAATTGATGAAGTCATCAACGCTTTGCGTTGATTCGGCAATTTTGATATTAGGCATTGTACATTCATTATTCTTGCTCTTGTTCCTGCTCTCTGACAATTTCGGGGGCCTTTTGCAGTACCCTGTCGGCCAATCCATATTCGATGGCTTCGGTTGCGTCAAGCCAGAGATTTCGGTCACAATCTTTTTCAACTTTGTCGGTGGTTTGGCCCGTATGCTGTGCCAGGATATCGTAAAGGCGGGCGCGCAATCGCAATATTTCCTTTGCTTCGATATCAAGATCTGTAGCCGGCCCAATTAATTGCCCTGAAATCAGTGGCTGGTGCAGTAGGACCCTGTTGCTGGCCAGCAGGAACCGTTTGCCCGCATTACCGCCGGCTAATAATACTGCCGCCATACTTGCTGCCTGGCCGACGCAATATGTTGCGACGTCGCAGCGTAGAAACTGCATCGTATCGTAAATTGCAAGGCCGGCGGTAATCGAACCGCCCGGTGAATTGATGTAAAAATGGATGTCATTCTTGGCACCTTCATTGCTCAGGAAAAGCATCTGGGCGATGATTAGATTAGCAGCCGAATCATCAATCGGCCCGCCGAGAAAGACGATTCTGTCCTTCAACAATCTTGAATAGATATCATAGGCACGTTCTGTTCGACCACTTTTCTCAATGACTATTGGCACCAGATTCTGATTTAAGCTCATGTTTTGTTCCTCGTATTTCGTTTTACTTCGAGTCTTTCTTGTCTTTGCTTTCTTCCTTTTCTTCTTCCTTTAAGACTTCATCGATAAGGCCGTATTCGTGGGCCTCCTCGGCGGTCATATACCTGTCTCTTTCAGTCTCAGCGGCAATTTTTTCGACCTGCTGGCCGGTAAGTGTTGCAAGCAGTTCATTTATCATGGCTTTGGCCTTTAGAATCTCTTCGGCCTGTATCTTGATGTCGGCCGCCTGACCGCTGACTCCGCCCCAGGGCTGGTGCAGCATTACTTTCGCGTGCGGAAGGGCGTGCCGTTTGCCCTTTGTGCCGGCTGCCAGTATTATGGCGGCTCCAGACTGGGCCCTACCTATGCAATAGGTCGCAATCGGAGAGCTGACAAACCGCATAGTATCGTAAATCGCCATAGTATCGTCAACACTGCCGCCGGGAGAATTGATGTACAGGCTGATTTCACTGTCGCGCTTGAGGTTGTCAAGGTACAGCATTTTCATGATAACTTCGGCGGCTCTTTGATATGATATTTCGCCTATCAGAAAAACGATGCGGTTCTCCAGCAGCATATCGTCCAGACTCATCTGGCGATAGCGTTGATACTGGCCGTATTGGTTGTAAATATCCATATTTGTAGTCTCCGTTTTGCAGTGAGTTGCGAAGTGGAATCCCTTTGTAATACCTTGTGCTTGTTGCTCAAAAGACATTCATAACTCCCTTTATTTGTCCGATGATTTTTTTTCTGCTTTTTTTTCAGATTTTTTCGCTGATTTCTTGGCGGCTTTCCTGGTTTTTTTAGCTTTCTTCTCGGGCTTTTTCTCTGTAATTACTGCCGTTTCGAGCAACTTTGCAATGCACTTATCCTGACGTACCTCCAGGCTGAATTGTGCCAAAGAGCCGTTGCGCTCCATATCTTCTCTCATCCTCTCGGGCCGTTGTCCTCTTTGCATGGCTAATTGAGCGATATGCCCGTTAATTTCTTCTTCGCTCACTTCAATCTCGAGCTTATCGGCAACTTTATCCATTATGAAGAAGGTTTTTAGCTGCTCCTGGGCCTGCTGTTCGCTGCTGGACTTAAGTTGTTCTATCTGCTCACTAATCTGCTCTCGGGAAAGTCCGCGCATGAGCAAGTTCGTATATTGTCTTTGCAGCACGCTTTGAGCCTGCTCGGCCACAACATCCATCGGCAGGTCGAATTCGGTTTTATCAAGAAGATACTTGTAAATCTGCTCGGTCATCTCGGTTCGGCTTTGTCCTTCCAGCCGGCTATGAAGCGTGTCCTGAATTTTTTCCCGCAGTTCGTCTTTGTCCTCGACTTCATACCTCTTGAGGAAATTTTCGTCAATCTCGGCAGGTTTTAGCCATTTGATATCTTTGATGTCTATCTGGATGTCCACTTTTTTGTCACGATATTCTTCTCTGAAAAAAGTTTGTGGGACATCGACAGTTGTCTCTTTGATTTCTCCAGCCTTTGCTCCGACCAGCAACTCATTGAGCTTCTCAACCGGAATTGCCCCGACAAAACCGTTTTGTCTTACATATATCTCGACGTTGTCCAGTTTTTCTTCTTCTTCAACACCCTCGATTTTAAGAACCGCATCAGCAATGATCTGGTCTTCAAGCTCGACGGAACCTTCCTCCCGTGGAGTCCACACGCCCGACCATCTCTGTATCTGCTCAATCTCTCTGTCGATTTGCTCGTCCGTAACTTCGAGCTTTGTCTTGGTGACTGGAATGCCTTCGAGCTGCGGCAGGTCGAATTCCGGACGTACTTCGACCTCGAAATCAAATTTCAGAGAACCTTCGGCCGGCAATTCGATGTTCTCAAAGTCAATGTCCGGCTCGCCGAGGGTTTGCAACTCGTTGTCTTCAATTGCCGACTTGCTCGCATCGGCCAATAAAGACAATTTGATTGTCTCTGTAGTCTCTTTTCCGAATCTCTTCTCCAGGAGCCGGCGGGGCGCTCGGCCTTTTCTAAAGCCCGGAACAATGGCTTCTTTGCCAAGTTCATCATATTGTTTGTCCGTGGCTTTTTTGATTTTTTCCTGAACTATCTCTATGGAGATCTTCTTTTTGCAGGGACCTGCGTCTTCGATTGTCACTATATCTTTCGGTTCCGGAGACTCATCTTCTTTCTCTGCTTCGGTTTGTTCTTCTGCCTTTGGCTCTGTGGTTTCTTCTTCCTTTAGTGCTTCGGATTGTTCTTCGTCAGCCATTTCCTTGCTCCCTACGGTTTCATAAAACCTTCAAACGTTAAATAAAAAAGGCGTCAGGGTAACAAATCCCTTAGCCCGGTCTTCGTGTTTTCAACCCAACACCTATTTGCTCACACTCATGGCTGATAGATGCCGGACCCAAACGTATCGGAGACCAACGCCAAACTACATTTAGCCGGTAACTCACCGATACTATCTTAGTCGTTGGTATTTAGTTGTTAGTATTTAGATAAAAAAGCGTACGAGCTTGTATGGTCCGATACGCTCCCACGAACGACCAAATACTATTCACTAACTACTATCACACAGCGGGCGATGAGATTTGAACTCACGACATTCACGTTGGCAACGTGACGCTCTACCACTGAGCTACGCCCGCATATCCGAATTCCATGCTTTATTCGGTATTTAACGCTGTACCGGCAGCAGATTATAAGGTCTTTTATCGTCTATGCAAGGCATTTTTTTACAAAAATTTTGACGTTCTTCGATAAATGATAGCTAAATGGCAATTAGCGGCCTATGGATTATATTTTATAGACATCTGCTTCTATATGAAAAAACTTCCCTTGCTAAATCTGAAAAACGGTTTTTTAAAAAGAATTGTTGCTGATTTCTTTGTGTATTTGTGGTATAATCACCGCTGCTGACAACCGAGATATAGCCTTATTGTTTTAGTAAAAGTTATTTTCGGAAAAGATAGTTAAGAAAATGATTGCAGAATACCCGGAAACAAGCAAAAAACGGATTTTTGTACTTCTGTTTTTATTAATACTGCTCGGGGGATTAGCTATCTATTTTGCCCTTTATAGAACAGGCCCGAATGCCGTTGCGGCACGGCAGAACAATGTGGCGGATGCCAACCAGCCTTTTGCTGAGCCAAATCAGCCGCTAATTGAGCCGAACCAGCCAGCGGCCGAGCCGAATAAACCAGCCGGAGAGCTGGAAGATCCGAATAATAAAAAAGTGCTGCGTCCAGTCCACAGACATCCGGCTTACACCGAGCGAAGAGTAGAGCGGGCAAGGATGGTTGACTGGCAAATCGAGGCGCGGGCAGTGAAGGATCCCAATGTGCTATCGGCGATGAGAACCGTGCCGCGGCATATTTTTGTCCGGTCGACAGAGCAACGCTATGCCTATACTGACAATCCGCTGCCCATAGGTTATCAGCAGACTATCAGCCAGCCTTATATCGTGGCTTTTATGACCGAGGCCTTGCAACTCACACGTAAATCCAAAGTCCTGGAAATCGGCACCGGCTCGGGCTATCAGGCGGCGGTTTGTGCCGAGATTGCGCGGGAGGTTTATTCTATCGAAATCGTAGAAGAGCTTGCCAAAATTTCCAAAGAGCGCCTCAAGGAACTCGGCTATCGAAATGTATTCACCAAGTACGGCGACGGTTTTTTCGGCTGGAAAGAGCATGCCCCTTTCGATGCGATAATCGGGACCGCTGCTGCTGGTCGCATTCCTGAGCCTTTGATCGAGCAGCTAAAGCCGGGCGGACGAATGATTCTGCCTTTTGGCAGTCCGAGAGGATTTCAATATCTGGTTTTGGTGACCAAAGATAAAGAAGGCAAAATCAGCCGCAAAAATGTTATGCCGGTCCGCTTTGTTCCCATGACCGGTGAAGTGCAAAAATCAAAAGAATAGCTTTTCGCAGATTACTCTCGCCACAGAGAGCCACGAGCACTCAGAGCAATAATAAAATAATCATTAATCAATCATCAATAATCATTCGAGACTTTCCCACCAAAGTCTGGGATAATCCTGGCCCTCAAGAATCCACCAGATGTCTTCGGTGCCGTTGGCCGTCTCACTCACAAAATCCCATCCCGCATTCAAGTAGGTATTAATGTCTTTCATTTCGATAGTGCTCAGTCCGATACCACCATCACTGTAAGTCAGTCCTGAGGTTTGTATATCCCAGAAGCTCGACACAACACTTCTGGAACTTTGTCCAATCAAGCCTCCGATGAAGCCCCCTTCTTTACTAACCATACATGTGCTGTAGTTCGACCAGATGCTGCCGAAATTCCTTCCCACCAGGCCACCGATGAAGTTATCTCCAGTAACTGTACCTGAGCAGTAGCTATCGGAAATACTACCGTATTCATTGGATCCCACCAAGCCACCGACCTCCAGAATTCCACTGATCGTGCCGGTACTGTAGCACGACGAAATATCGCCATACTTGTTGCTTCCAACCAAGCTACCAACGTAATCACTGGTCCCATCAATAGAAACATTATCAAGCCCGAGATTCATTACCTGTGCACCAGATACCAGGATACCGAAAAGGCCTAAATGATCTGCTCCCTGAATCTGCAGTGATTGGATACAAAATCCATTACCGTCGAAGCTGCCACCAAACCAGGGAACAACGGCCGTGCTCCAAGTCATATCCGAGAGGTCGATGTCTGTCGCCAGGCGATAATGAGCTATGGGACGGCAATATATAGATCCCAATTCATTGGCATCCGTTATCAGATACGGATCTTCCCGTGTTCCTGCGCCATAAGGTGCAGCCGGGATCTTGCCCGAAAAGACGGCCAAGGTTGGATATACTTCATTCTGTAGAATCCAGATATTACAGGTACCGTTTGCACTTTCACCTCCAAAATCCCAACCTGCTTCCATGTACGTGTTGATGTCTTGCATTTGTGTAGTGGTCAGGCCAGTGCCGCCATCGCTGTGTGTCAGTCCCGAGACTTGGGTATCCCAGAAGCTCGACGAAATATCGCCAAATCCCGGTCTGGTGTCACCGTTCCATCCCACCAGGCCACCAGTGAAGTTATCTCCAGTAACCATACCTGTGCTGTAGCTCAACGAGATACTGCCAGAAGGATTGCCGCCCACAAAGCCACCAATCTCTTCAGTTCCACTAACCGTACCAGTGCTGTAGCAGTTAGTGATGCTGCCGTGATAATTCCCTCCCACCAAGCCACCAACCTCTTCAATTCCATTGACTGGACCAGTGCTATAGCTACACCAGATTTTACCGTAAGAATTATCACCCACCAAGCCACCGATGTAGTAGTCCTCTCCAGTAACCGTGCCGGCACCGTAGCACAAAGAGATACTGCCGTACTCGTTGCTTCCCACCAAACCACCAACGTAGTCCTCTCCACTAACTGTGCCGGTACTGTAGTTTCCCCAGATTGTGCCAGCCCAATTCTCTCCTACCAAGCCACCAATGTAGCTGCTCTCTCCAGTGACCGTACCAGTGCTGTAGCTCGACGTAATGGTGCCGTAATAATTTCTTCCCACAAGGCCGCCAGCTTTGGAACCTCCATTGACCGTGACGGTGCTATAACTCGACAGGACACTGCCTTCTCTGTTGTCTCCCACCAGCCCGCCGACCAAACTATGTCCGCTAATTGCGCCTGTACTGTTACACGACATGATACTGCCACCATTATTGTATCCCACCAAGCCACCAATATAATATAAGGCAATTCCACTGATATCTACAGAATCAAGACCAAGATCTGCAACTACAGCTCCAACATCTAATTGTCCGAACAGCCCCAGGTACATCCTGCCCTGGATATTCAGATGGCGGATCACATGTCCCTGGCCATCGAAGCATCCAGTAAAAGGTGTGCCCTGATAGTTGTCCTCCAAATCATTCATATCTGGTGCAATCACGGCCCGGTCAAATGTGTGGCATGACAGACCGATATCAGCAATCATTATAAAATGCTTGTCAAAATCTTTGGGACTACCGCCAAGCAACACCAAGTCCTCTGCTATAGCTATTTTGTACGGATCGTTAGGTTCCCCCGTACCACCGCTGTATTTGGTATGAAGGCCGGAGGGCGACTTGCTTGCCTGCACAGTGCCTCCGAAGGTTCCCATGTTGATAATACCACCATTTGGAAAAGGCTCAAAGGAGACTGAGTTGTTGGGATTACCTGCATCAATACAAGGGCTTGTGGCATCGTCAATCACCCAACTTTGGATTAAGGAATCCCACCTTCCCACTTCAGTTTTCAGATGATAATCGCCCTCCAACCAGAAATCATCATTTAAATATTCTGGTGTTCCGTTAGGATCCCAATAACCAGGATCTACAAACAATGGATCATTATCAATATTACCTTCGCCCCAAATGAGGACTTCACAGGGATCGTATATACTATCTTGGCCACCTTCAATGTTGCTATATGTAATATTGATATTTGAACCACCATTATTCCATATTTCGTTACCACCATCCCAAAGGATACTGCTACTTAGTTCAACCTTGCTTGCAGCTATCGACTGAGGAAAAACAAAGGCTAATGCGTTTCCGTTTTGTGCTAAATTGCCAACAAAGGTACAATTGGTTATAGTTAGTGTGCTTTTATAGTTGTCCATACCACCACCATACAGAACTGCTTTGTTTCCGGAGAATATGCAATTTTTCAGGCTTGGATTACTGCGGAAGTTGTACATCCCGCCGGCTTGCCTATCTGCTAAGTTCCCTGTAAATATGCAGTTCTTCAAATCTGGGCTGCAGTCGTTGTTGTATATCCCACCGCCGTTGGAGGCAGAATTCTCAACAAACGAGCAATTAATTAGATTTGGATTGCTTTTGTACCAATTGTACATTCCACCGCCCAAGTTCGCTATGTTCCCCACGAAGCTACACTCTACAAAGCATGGAAATCCTGCTCTTGATGTACCAAATGTGTTCCGGTTGTAAATCCCACCCCCATCCTCTGCTGAGTTTCTATTGAAATTACAATGTGTTAATTTTGGAATGCAAGCTCCATTATACATCCCTCCGCCATTTACTCCCGTGTTCCCCGTGAATGTGCAGTTTGTTATGATAGGCTTGCTGTTGCCTTTGTTGCACAGCCCGCCACCTCCTCCGCCCATGTTCCCCGTGAAATTGCAGTTAGTTATAGTAGGTCTACTGTAGTCATAATTGCACAGCCCGCCGCCATCCCCCGATTCATTCCCCATGAATTTACAGTTGGTTATACTGGGATTGCTATGATCCCCGTTGCATATCCCACCACCGCTACGCGATGCATTTCCGATAAATGTGCAATCGCTCAGGATTGGATTGCTTTTATAGTTATAAATCCCACCTCCGTACCTTCCTGAGTTTCTTTTGAATGTGCAATATATCAGGCTTGGACTGCTGTTTACATTATACATTCCGCCGCCATCCCATGAATCTTCCCATGTATGTCTAATCCCATTGCCCCTTGTAATGGTCAAACCGTTCAGAACCGCAGTCTCATCTACTTCATGAGCTGTCAACACATGGTAACAGTTCTCGGCACACGTTGCATCTTCAATCAAATCGAAAGGACTATTAACATCAGCGTCGTTTCCATTAAGGTCACCACTCAGGATGCTCTCGAATGTATTGATATCTCGCTCATTAGGATTCGAGCCGCCAAGGCCAGCATAGCCTCCTCTGAGATTGACACCGTTGATGAGTTGGAAGGTGGCTTCTCTGTTACCATGTGACTGACCATCCCCTAAATCAGGCTTGTAAACACCCTGTGCTATTCTCACTTCAACTGGTTTAGGGGCTGAATTAGCATCGGCCAAAGCATCCTGTAAGAATGTATATGCATTCATCCAGCTTGAGCCAATATTAGCTCCGACAGCATCGTCATCAACGTAAATGACCTTGCAATAAGCAGGGAAGCTTAAAGAGAATATTGTGATTAATAAAGTGATAGTTCGCATAATTTGTGAATTACCGGCCTTTTTCATGGTTATTACCTCCTCTGATGACCTTTTAGGCAGCAGTACAAAGCCAGGCATTTCAAATTTACGACAAACGAACTGAATATGACCGGCAAGATGCTTCGGCTACAGGTGTTATGGTTAATATACCAGAATCGGCTTATCAAAGTCAATCGAAAAGTTGTTTTGATTTTAACAGGTCAAGTGCAATGCGGCGGCGGTATTTTCGCCTTTTTCGGCTAATTCATTGAATTTTTCAACGGCCTTGTTTGTGTTAGTGCTGTACAGTTCGATGCCGTACTCCTGCAAAAGCTTATCGGTGTCTTGCGAAACCTTCATCATTCCAGATATCCCGCAGCCGACTACCAGGACATCGGGCCTTGCTGCGATTACGGGTTGTAAATCCTCCGGCTGCAATAAGTGTCCCTGTTTTCTCCACCAGTTGGGCTGGATGGAACTACCAATGATAAGACAATCGCTGTTATATGCCACCCCGTCAATTACAATTTTCCCGAATTGATATGAATCGATATGCATCTGCGTAAGCGAAAACAGGGGGTGTCAGTTCTGGTTCAGCATAACATCATCGTATTCAATTTCAAAACGCAGTTTATGCTTGGCTTCTTCCTGGGCCAGCGATTGAAACAGCGCTTTCTGGTCCTCGTTTTCGATCTGGTCCGCCAAATCGAGGTAGAGACGATACGCCGCTTTTTCCTTTTTCATGGCCAATATGAGCGCATCCTGATAGCTCATATCCGGAGCGGGCTCAACATCAACAGTATAGTCGGCAATTTTCAGGTCTGTTATTTTTTTCGCCGGTGGGATTTCTTCGTCTTGTTTTATCGCTTGAAGCTTTGCTTTATGCCCCAGTTCCTCTCTGGCAAAAGCTTCGAACACTGCTTGCATTGCCGGATTTTTCATTTGCTTTGCCAGACCTTCATAAAACTCGTTGGCTTCGATTTCTTTTTCAATCGCATAGTCGAGGACAGCAATAAAAGATTCGAACGTATCCATTCATAAGTCTCCTTACAAAGATTTTCGTGCTAATACATATTTATATTTATAAACCTTACCATCTTGCTATTAAGATGTAAATATGCTATCAGTGCTAATCTTTTAATCTCGTATGTTGAAAGCTATTATGGACGCAAAGAAGACAGGCACATTAGCAATACTCGGGGCCAGCTTGATGTGGGCTTTTGAGCCTATTTTTGCAAAACTGGCTTATGCAAACTCGGACTTTCTTCAGACTTCCGCCATCAGGGCGATATGTGTGGTTCTGGTTGCAATTTTGTATGTCCTTTTAAGAGGTCAAAGGAATTTCAAAATCACCGGCAGGCAATTCTCAAAATTGGTTTATGTAGCATTGGCGGGGACAATAATCGGGGATCTTGTATATTTCTATGCTCTGACGAGAGTGCCCGTGCTTAATGCTGTCCTGATAGCCCATATGCAGCCGATATTCATTGTCCTGATAGGATTTTTCTTTCTTAAAGAAGATAAGCTGACGAAATACGATTACATCGGCATAGTCACCATGATAATCGCCGGGATACTTGTGACGACCCGGACGTTGGAGAATCTTGCTGCTGTGAAGTTAGGCACAGCGGGAGATGTTTATGTATTGCTGGCGACCGTTGCCTGGGCCACGACCACTATAGTAGTTAGAAAATACCTGCGAGACCTTGATGCCGGCATTGTAACCTTTTACAGATATTTAGTCGCTTCGGCAGTGTTCGTCGTATATTTGTTACTTCGCTCGTCGCTGGTTCTGTCCAACATCTATCAAGTCTTGGTTGGTGTTATAGTCGGTGCCGGGACTATTTTTTATTACGAAGGTTTGAGACGAATCAAAGCGGCCCAGGTCGGCGCTCTTGAGCTTGCCACGCCTTTCTTTGCAGCAATATTTGGTTTTTGTATTTTAAAAGAACGAGTAACAGTAATGCAGATGATGGGTATTGCATTATTATTTGCCGGTGTATATCTCTTATCTAAAAAAGAGCCGTAGTATTCTGTATACAGATTGGTATTGTACTAAATGGACTTGCTCATTTCGGGAAATTATCGTATCCTATATGCCGGTCGCCTGATAAAAGGGCACTTTAGATGTTAAGCTGTACCATCGTGAGAGGATAAGTCATGGCCCTCAATAAAAGGAAAGGATCTAAAGAGCAAGTAAGCAAAAAAGCAGAGACTTGTCCTCACTGCGGGGCACCGCTCAATGGCAGCACGGTCGGGAAACGGAAGAAGTGGTACGAGAGAACATCAGTAACCTTATGCATAGCGGCCGGGCTGATTATCTTTGGTTTTGGGTTTATCCACGTCATCACAGGTGTGGTGTCCCCTTATGACCTGCCGTTTGATATCGTTCTCAAAGAATCATTTGGCTTTCGTGAAACATTTATAAACGCCGAGAAGATAATGGCACTTCCATATTCGGCGGCAAAAACCAGGTACCCGATCAGTTGCAAAGCTCTGCAGAGCAGGAACTATATTGAATCCGGCAGGGTATTTGAGAGAAGAATGTCCCGTCGGTTTCGCGATGATATGATAACGTGGCAGGCCCAATTCGAAAGATCGCTGAATAAACCCCATTTGCAATGGCAGGAAAAGCTGCTGGGGCAAAGTCAGGATACCGGCATAGATCCCGAGGATCCCAATGCTTACAATGATCGGGGAATTGCCCTGGCCAGAGAAGGCCAATATGAAGCAGCAATAGCACAGTTCACCAGGGCTATCCGGAGAAATCCGGTATTTGCCGAAGCCTATTTCAATCGTGGGCTTGTTGACCTTGCCATAGGCCAGTTAGGCCAGGCTATCTCCGACTTCTCAAAAGCCGTGGAGATAAGACCTGGATTCACCGAATGCTATTCTATCCGGGGGAGCATTTACGTTGCGATGAACCAATATGACCAGGCCGTTCCGGACTTTACTAAGGTCATTGAGATGGATCCGGATTCTACCGAAATCTACTTCAGGAGGTCCTTGGCCTGCTATGCAGACGGTCAGTACGAAAGAGCGTGGCAGGATGTACATAAGATACAGAGCCTTGGCTTGTCTGTACCTTCCGGATTTCTAACACTTCTCAGTGCAGCTTCCGAGGCCAAACGATAAGTTATATTTGATTAGTGTCCCGATATGCAACGTTCCCATCTGCCGGGGAAAAATCAGGCTACAAGGGCTTGATTTTCAGAAAAATCACTCTATTTAATGCTGTCAGGGCATGAATATTCTATTTATTGAGAACATTTTACGCTTGTATAGCATCTATAAATATGTTATAAAAAAAGATAGATTATTGAAGGCTGGGTATTTGATATTGGGTGCGTTGTCCAAATCATTTCAAATTGCCCATTGAGTGTTGCTGGAAATCAAGAAACACGTCCATCGACAATAGATTCAGTTGTAATAAGGGGTAACTAATGTACAGAAAAAAAGGATTTACGTTGATTGAGCTTCTCGTTGTTATTTCTATCATTGCGATATTAATGGCGATATTGATGCCGGCTCTGCAGAGAGTAAGGGAGCAGGCGCAGAACCAGGTCTGCAAGTCTCATCTCAAAACCATAGGCCTCGCTGTCATTATGTACTGCGATGACAACGATTACAAGATGCCCAACTTCTATGTGGATTGGCCGACTGATGGGCAAGATCAAGGCTCTTGTAACGGGCATCTCTGGTATCCTTCCGGTAGTGTTCCTACCAGTATAAACATGCTGAAGCCAAGTGATCATCATTCATATTGGGGTATTATCTACATAGATTATGTAAAGGAGCCAAAGCTTTTCGGCTGCAAGACTTTCAAAAACTTCTATGATCAGATAGCAACAGACATGCTATATAATGGCGAAGGTGATGTACATAACGCAGCGTATTCAATGAATGGCTGGCTGCGCAGGGAGAGAGTTCCTGCTATCCCACATCATGCAGAAGTCATCGTCGCACACGATCATATGGAGCCAAGGATCGAGAATGGAAACGATATGCTCTGCCCTGATTCGAGCGGCGTGAATTTGACTCACTATAGGCAGGGCGGCGGCCGGTCGGACTGGTATCGGGGTATCTTTAGGCATTCTGTAAAAAATCATGGTGACGATTTCGAAACAGGTGGGGAACTGAACTGCCTCTGGCTGGACGGTCACGTGACTACCATCAGGGAAACACTGGGAGAAGATATACCGAAGCGCTATTACGACCCGCTCGGTAAGAATTGACATAAAGCATATATTTGTGAATGGAATAAATGAGCATGATGAAAATATACAATCATCATGCTCACTGTCTTTTGTGACGTAAAATAGTGCCGTATCTCTGAGCCTCAATCGAACACAAACGATATCGGATCTTTACGTTCTCAACTATCCTCAGCGAGGGCTCCCGGGGAATTGAGTATCCTGCTTTGCTTCTTGGCGAAGCTGCCAATAGTTCGAGGCTGGCTTAATTCAGGCTCTTGAATAATCTGACCATTTGCCGCGATTTCCTGCCGGAGTCGTTCGTTGGCTGCCTTTAGCCTGGCGAATTGTTTTTCAAGAGACTCCTCGGCCTGTTTATATTTGGCTGTTTCCTCTTGTAGCTGTTCGATGAGCTTTTGAAGGTTCTTCCACTTTTTCGTGGTTTCCTTCCACCGACTCTGGTTTCCATTGCTTTTCGAAATAGAAACGATAGTGCTGCTATCGGTATTACCTCCTGATTCCTGAGGTGCTGGTTTGTAAGCATCCAATTTGATCCCGATGGCCGAAGGCTTTTTTGCGATTTGTTTTGTTCCGATCTTTTTGGTCTTTGTTCTTCTTCTGTGTACGAGAATAAACAACAACAGAACCAAAGCTGTTATCGCTATTGTCTGAAGCTCCCATCTGGCCCACTGGCGTTGAGAGTATAGCCATGTAACATATTCTGTAAATGTGTTCATAAGGCTTTCTACGGTCATTTCATTACCTCCTAATAATAGTACTAATCGCTAATCCGTTTGCATCCGTTTTCGCAGTGAGACCTTATTTCAAGTTGTGCGGAAGTTGCCGTAGTTATCGTTAGCTGGGCAAAGTTGAATTGATTACTCATTTGGCGTTCCTTCGCAAAAGAATGCAGCCTCCGGTTCGAACCATTATCTGGTTACCCTGTTTTTGCCTTTTAGTATTTGGGCTACTATTTTCTGTGGAAGAAAGCCGGATGCGAGTCGAAAAGGGGCCTTCTCACCACTTCTCCGTATATACAGGTAGATTTTGCTGGAATCGGCAGGGCATGTCAACGAAAAAGTCCTATAAAAATTATTTTTTCCCCAAAAAAATTCAGACCATGAATATTTGTACAGAATCTATTAAAAACCGGTCTTTAGGATGGCACAGCTTTGCTGCCCCGCCGTAAGGTGTCCCTTAGGGAATGCGGATTTTAATAATCCTTAAAACCTCTCATCCATTCAGGCCAGTTTTCAGGCTGGATGCCGCCTGCTTTGGTCCAGGGGCCTTCCATGTCGAACTTTCGATGCCAGTTCAACTTCCATAATTCCTTGAGTCCGACCTTTCGGACCGACCAGTCCATGAAAAGGCTGTTAATTCCCCCATTATGACGATTGATACAGAAAAATGACATACCTGAGTCGGGATTGGAGACATCGTCGTATTCGGGAGGCTCATCGGTATGCTCGACAGGGATATGCGTCCAGCGGCAGTCCAGACATACGGGTATGTCGCTCGCACCCTTGATATAACAAGTACCCCAATACCGGTCTAATCCTTCATTGTCGATTAGATCGAGTATTCGTACATTAATGCCGTAGCTGCCGCAAAAGAAGATGGTGAGCGTTTCTGGTAATTGCCTAACATCGAATGAGACAGGTACACGCCAGGACGAGAATTTGCTCCCGTTCCAGTTAGGATTATCGATATACTTCGTGGCCATTGGGCATAAGAGTAAATCGTTGCTGTCGCTGTAGTAAGGGCGCAGTGTCTTGTACCAGTACATCTTATCCAATACCGTATTAAAAAACCTTCCGTTGTTGTCATCGGTATACATGTAAAACGCAAGGCCCCACTGGCGCAGGTTCGAATGACACGCAACAGCGTTTGCCTGCCTTTTGACCCGTTGAAGCGCCGGCAGCAATATCGCCAGCAACAGAGCAAAAATCGCAATCACCACCAAAAGCTCTATGAGCGTAAATCCTTTGATTTTTCGCATTGCGGTTTATTGTTCTTTTTTCAGCACTATGGCTCATCCCCTAACGTATAGCCTAATCTGCCCCATGTCGCCTTTTGCAACCTCTGCAGGTCATACATTCCGTCCTCGGTCTGAGGTTTGTAGCCCTTCCATCCCGGCACACCTGGCCCATCCAGCACTTCAGACAATAAATCGCCCCAAGATACCAGTGTGCAAGGAAGATTCAAGGTCTCACTGCCTTTCCATTTCCAGTACTCAGCGTGTCCGTCAGCCATCGAGAGCGTTGCTCCATCGTGATGGTGTTTCGGCGGGGGATTATCCTTCCACGTGGGATAAATATAATAGACATAGAACTGATTGTCTAACTGGCCGGTATCCAAGAAGACCGCACGCTGCCCTGCACCCGGACTGACGATATCCGTTAATTTCCTCAGTAGCAACACCGTAGAGCCGATGCGTTTACCAAGCCGCGACCATTCACTGCCTCCCGTATACGGTGCATACGTACCTTCCACATTGTTGTTGGCGTTTGCTGAGGAGACTATCGTGTACGTTAGTGCGTGGCCCGCCCGGCCTCGGGGACACCGATAGACATCAATGTCCCGGATCCAGGGCCACAGAGAGCCTTTGTCGGGATTCTCAATCAACTCAGAGCTATTCTGTGGGCAGAGAAAAGCGGTGCCCGCCCAGCCTTTCATTATGAAACGTCCCGTCTTTTCCGTTCCGAAGGCGTTGCCCTTTACGAGTTTGCCATCGTGTTCATCGGCATAAGCGAGCCACGCGAGTGTGAGCTGCTTGAGATTGCTCATACAGACTATACGCTGGCCTTGTTCTCTTGCACTGTGAAGTATGGGAATGAGGATAGCCATTAACAATGCTATAATAGCGATTACCACAAGTAATTCAATTAGCGTGAAGGCCCTTATATTTACTATTGATGATTTACTATTTACTGTTTGCACTTTGAGACGACCCATGGTTTTGCTTCCCAAAAAACCGGCTATAACATGCGCATGAAAATACCTTATTCATCCAGAACTCAAGATCCCGCCGTATGTTAGTCTCTGCCGCTTATTCCAAAGGTGCCCGTCATACGGCGTTGCCAACGACCGTATACACCGGCCACACATCTGTCGCTGCTGATCAATCGCTGAGAAATTACTGCTTTCCTATAATATTAGTACAACGAATTCACCAAATTTGGCGATGTTTTTTTGGATTTTTTATAAATTTTTATGAAAATGCGGTTTTCAGAGGTTTAAGGCGTGGTAATGAGATTGCGTAGATGGCGCAGCTTGTACCTCAGACACGAGCTACCCCGCCGTTATGCATACCCAGGGGCATGCAACTCGTATCACATTGCATTGACTGGCGATATACTACATACAACATACGGAATACGATTAAAGAACGCCGTCTCATGATTTTTTTTTCAGAAAGAGCTTGACTTTTTAGTTTAATTTAGTATAATACCCAACTAATTAATTATTGACGATTGATTATTGATGAATGACAAGGGAGAAAGGATGGAGAAGGCAGAAATCAGAGAATCAGGATTTAATACAGAGGTGTTTATTAGTGTTCATTTGTGGTTTCTTGGTTTATACCCTACTTGAAAAAACAAAGCCAATTTTCGATTGAGTCAAATGAACGTAAGTGTATATAAGACAAGGGATAACATGAAATTATTGTAAAATGGGAATCAAAAAAAACAAAGCCAAACAAAGCCAAATTTATTTAGCCCCCAGCTCTGCTGGGGGTTCTGAAAACGAATTTGAAAAAACAAAGCCAATTTGCTGATGGGTAAATTAGCATAAATTCTTATATGAAAGGAGCTTGTGGCAATGTGATGGCCTGTGGGCCGCGAAAAAACAAAGCCAATTCAAAGCCAAATTTGCTTAGCGGTTGTTGGATTAGCGAATTAGAGCTTGTAGATTAGCTGCCGTACTCCACAAGGACGATTTCGAACACGTCCAATTGGGGCAGTATGATTTGCATCTGTCCGGACGATATGCCGGTCCGGGTGAGCTCTTTATGGTTTGTCAGTGATATGACTCGTTTGATCGGGCGGGAAGTCTTGAGGCTGATTCGGATATTTTCAATCGGGATCGGCGGGTGGAAAGAATTTTCCAGACGTCCCGTATGGTTATATAGCGCGATCCATTCGAATTGCCCTTTAGGATCTCGTCGATACGTTACTTCGACCAACGGCGAAGACTCGATTTTCAATCTGCGTTCTGTTAGTAGCAGGTTGTCGAGCGTGCCGACCGCCAGCATCGGATGGCCCAGGTTGCCCCATTCGCGATACACCGCCCCGATCTGGAATGGAAACGAGGCAGCCAAACCATTGCCGTGCTTACGTACAAGTAATGCCGGGATGTCGGAAACCGATTTGTAATAGCATTTTTCAGGCGGGCCGTACATGACATCGTGAATCAACCGCAACAACTGATTTGTACCGGAAGCAGGTTCGTATTCGTGGAAATCGCCGCGAAGATGGACAAGGTCGAAATCTTTCAGGCCGTCCACTCGAAGTTCCGCTTTATCTTCCGGGCGGATGCGAACGTACATCGAGTGACGCTGGGGCCATGTTTTCTTCAGCGCCGGTTGCCCCAGGCATCTAAGCTCATTGGGTATACGACCGCTGAGTAAAAGTTTACCGCCATTGGTGACATAGTCGTCCAGTGCACTTGCATCATCGGCTTTGACATTGCCGCTATTTGGAACGATGAGCGCTCTGTAACGTTTCAGGTCGGAACGTTCGAAGGATACAAGGTCAAAGGGAATATGGTTTTCGGATAGTATCTGAATCCAGCCCCAGTAATCGTCGCCGTCGCGGCGAACAATGCCCACTTCGGCAGCCGATTCGGTATCAAGCAGCCATTTCTCATTGACGGCGTGAAATCGGTATATGTCGCTGATTGGCCCGAGACCGGCGCGGTCTTCCAGTCGCTGCAACGGCCCGATGCAATAAAAATCAAGCCATGCTCCATTGACCATCTGCTGCCATACACGCCTAGAGTGCAGGTACGGTGCCGCAGCGGAATGGCGGAAGATCATCTGATAGAAATGGACAGTTGTATTCGCCAATTGCTTGTTTTCGGTTGTCAGCAGTGTCCACTGGGCACGCTGAACATCGTCCCAGGTCTCCCGACCCAGCGGAGCACCTGATTCTTTGCGAATCAAATCGATGTGTTCGGTCGTATAAGTGCAGATGACGATATCGGAACGAATCGATTTAATCAGGTCGCGCACACGACCGAACTGCCGATCAACCTGGATGCTTTTCCACTGCTGGTGCTTGCGCAGCGCCTGGGGATCGCCGTCATGCTTTGGAATGTCGAGCCCGCAGAAATCCTGGAACGAGGCTTTGCAGTTTTCGCATTGGCAGATGCCGTGGAAGTTTCTGCTGTAATCGGTCTGCGGGAAGCCTATCATATTAAAGAATACGCCGTCCAGCGGGTACTTGGTCAGTGCCTCTTTCAATATCTTTAGCAGGTAATCCTGCTGGTAGCCGCCCATTACACAGGTGTGTACCTGGCCATTGTAGTTGACGTGCTCGCCTTTTTCGCTGACGTAGAGCCATTCGGGATGTTTGGCAGCGTATTTTTCGTTAATTTTACTAAAATCGAACCGGCCGATCATTTTGATGCCGGCGTTATGAACCTTTTTGAGGACCTCACCTACGAGGTCACCGGCCATAAATGTGTTGCGCCAATGATACTCAAGTTCTGTTGGGTAGTTGGCGACAATTCCACCGACATTGAACAGCACGATATTGGCGCCGAATTCTTTTGCTTCGCGCACATATTGATCTGTGTCCATTGTAGCATCGATCTCGCGGAGATTTGTCTGGAGTAGTCGATGCGGCGTGAGCCACCAGCTATTGTCATCGGCTGATTTGGCCTGCAGGCTAGATGCTTTGATTCCCGTAAATATAAAGGCGATGATTAAGGCGATTATTGATAAGACTTTCCGGTTCATCTTACATGCTCCTTTATTGTTTTTGTAGGGATTTATTTGCTATGTTTGACAATAGTTATATTGATAACAATGATTATTATATGACTGATAAATCAGTCGTTCAAGGAGAGAATACAGAGCAAACACTGAATTATCTCAGACAAAGATATGAAGTTCCTTGTGTTGTGATTTCCATATAGTCTATACTAAATCAAAGTGAAATAAAATTTTATTTAATCAAATAAGGAGTCTCGTATGGTTAAGCATTTGAATAAGGTGAGTCGTGTTTTTTGTGTTACATTGTTGGTGGCCGCATGGAATCAGACCGTCTCCGGTGGACAAATCAGTGGAGAACTCAAAAAATGGCACAAAGTTACAATAACGTTTAACGGGCCAAAGACGGGTGAGACAGCCGATCCCAATCCGTTTCTTTACTACCGTCTGAATGTTACCTTCAAACATGATGCAAGCGGTAAATCGTATCTCGTGCCGGGTTATTACGCCGCGGACGGCAATGCAGCAAACACAAGCGCCGATTCCGGCAACAAATGGCGAGTCCATTTCGCACCCGATCAAGTAGGCACCTGGAAGTACACCGTCTCCTTTAGAAAAGGGCCTAAAGTTGCTGTCAGTGAAGTAAAGAACGCCGGTCAAAGTGCGGGCTTCATGGACAGGCAGAGCGGCACTTTTGACATCGGGCCTACTGACAAGACCGGCAGAGATTTTCGTGGAAAAGGTCTGCTGCAATATGTCGGCAAACATCATTTACGTTTCGCCGAGACCGGAGAGTACTTCTTGAAGTGCGGAGCAGACGCCCCAGAGAATTTCTTAGCCTATAAAGAGTTCGACGGCGATTTCAAAACGGACGGACATAAAGACAACTTCATCAAAGATTGGGGCCCGCATATCAAGGATTGGAAGCCCGGCGATCCCACCTGGCAGAACGGCAAAGGAAAGGGCATCATAGGAGCCATCAATTATCTGGCTTCGAAGGGAATGAATGTTTTCTCTTTTCTGACTTTGAATATCATTGGCGACGACCGGAATGTTTTTCCATATACTACATACGATGAACGGCTCCGGATGGATTGCTCCCGGTTGGATCAGTGGGAGATCGTTTTCGAGCACGGTACCAAACTCGGAATGTACCTGCATTTCAAGACATCAGAAGCAGAGAACCAGCGATTGCTGGATGATGGAGATACGACTTTAGAGCGAAAGTTATATTACCGGGAATTGATAGCACGATTCAGCCATCACCTGGCGCTGAACTGGAATCTGGGTGAAGAAATTGGCAGTTGGGGCAATGTCAAGGGCCAGAACACCATCCAGAAACAGGCTATGGCGCAATATTTTCACGAGCATGATCCCTATCAGCACCATATCGTGATTCATAACGGGGAGAATCATTACGATCTGCTTGGTGACAAATCGAAGCTGACGGGCTTTTCGCTACAGACCAATAAACCGGATTTCAGCCGCGTGCATGATCAGACAAGGAACTATATTGATCGTTCGGCGGCAGCGGGTAAGCCCTGGGTAGTTGCGTGCGATGAGCCGGGCGATGCGACTCACGGACTTATCACCGACGCTGAAGATCCTACGCGCGACAACGCCCGCAAAAACGGTTTATGGGGCAACATTATGGCTGGCGGCGCCGGCGTCGAATGGTACTTCGGTTACAAACATCCTCATAGTGACCTGACCTGTCAGGATTGGCGCACTCGTGAGAAGGTCTGGACGCAGTGCCGATATGCACTGGACTTTTTTAAGAAGCATAAAATCCCGTTCTGGGACATGAAATGTGAAGACGAAATGACCGAGAACACGGACGACTATGTCTTTTGCAAGCCCGGCAAGATTTACCTGGTCTATCTTAAACACGGTGGAAAGGTCGAACTCAATGTGCCGACAGGCAAGTTCACCTATGGCTGGTTCAATCCGCGCACAGGCGATGGCCTCGAAGGTCTGCTTAACACCGGCTCGGTTCATGCCGGCCGAAAGATCGAAGTAGCTGCACCGGACAAGAACGATTGGCTGTTGGTTATAAAAGGCTCCGGAAAACTGGAACTTGCCTCCGAGCAGACTCCTTGACCCGAAGCGGTTATTGATGCAGAAGGAGCAATCGTTCTAAAAGCTGTTCGCGACTTTCGTATCATTACTGCCGAAGGCTTTGTTTTTTCAACTAAGGTTATTGACCACGAAGAACCACGAACGGCCATGAATACCTCAAGACACTGGCGGTACAGGAAAGCGTATATGAGTCGGCAGCTAAGAATACCACCGTTAGTGTCATTCAATAAACTACTTAATCAGAATACAATACGCAGACCTTAGTTTTTCTTAACGTGCTTTGTTATAAACACGGTGTGGCCGGTTTGTTTTCATAATGTCCTTTCAAATAAGATTTTACGCCAATTTGGCCCAGCGTAAATTGGCTCCATTCGACTGCGCTCAGGACAAGCTTGTTTTTTCAAATTCCTTTCATTGTCTTTACTATCAACTATTAACCAAGAACCATAAACCATAACATAGACTTTGTGCGTACTGGCATACAATTCGTCTTCCAACGACGAATTTGCCCTTTTGATTTTCGTCGATTTTGTCCTGTTACTAATCCCTGTTAGTCGGCGTTTCCACTTAGCCGGTAGCTGATGTAATCGATTTTTCTCTTTTCGGCACTCCATCGAGCGAAACGGAAGTCTGTAATTGGCTTTGTTTGGCTTTGTTTTTTCGAACCCAGCAAAGCGGAATTTTGTCATAATTCCCTTTCACATAAGAAGTTGCGACATTTTGTCCATTTTAAAATTGGCTTTGTTTTTTCAAATCAGTATCTTCTTTCACTCGTTTAGGATTTAGATATTCGGATTTAGGATTTCCGGCCGAAGGCCGGCTTTGGTTTTGTTTTTTCGAATCGCCATTTTTCTCCTTCTCCCGTGTGGCAGCCTCCGCCGTAAGGTGTCCCTCAAGGGAATCCCGAAGGGATGGTTGGTCTTGCTCAGCTTCCTGCTGCTGGAACAGCCTAATCAATTGCCGTCTTTCAAGCTCTCGCATGGTTTTCATCATGCTGTTCTCGATCCGCCGTTCGTACATCAGCATCCTGTCGAGCACCTTGTTGCACGACCAATCGCTTGTGGCGATTCGGCCGAGCGGCAAATCATCCAGGTCGACTCTCGGGTCGTTCAGCCGTATTCCCTTGTTAATGTAATAACATTCTCGTCTGCGTCTGGCCGGATTGCTGGCAACCAAACGTCCAATCATATCTTCGATGACCTCGTTCTGCATGCGTTCTGCACGTCTTAGCCGCCACGAAAGGTTTACAGCCCGCTCGGCCAGCATCAATTCCACCGCCCCTACGGGGTCGATCTCAGCGAACATTTTGCTGTGAAAAGCTTCATAATCAGCCTCATTTTCGCCTTTTATTACCGAATCTGCGAACAAGCCGTGCTTGACAGCATTCTGCGAGACCGCAGCTTTGCCCTCGTCGGTCTTAGGCCCGGTCGATTTTTGTGCGTTTTGTCGATTTGCATTGATTTGTTCTTGAGTAGACATAAGGAGAACCTCCAGATTTAACATTTACGATTGTCGATTTTCTATTTTGTAATGTACTTTTAACTTTTCACTTTACACTTTCAACTTATATGTTTGATGACAATCTTATATAATAATAATTTGGCAGTCAAGTAAAAACCTGTAATAAACTTAAAAATTTATTTTTTTCCTTTTTTCCCCTTGCACGATAGACAAACAGCATGTAAATTTTAACGTAGTGGATTTGGCAGCTCTGAAGCGGCAACGGCGTGGTTTGTGATTTCTTGCTTTATGACGAGAGGTTGAAGCTGTTAATAAACGAAAGTAAAAGAACTGAATAAGGTAATATAAACGTCTGCAAAAAAAGTGTTTGATCTCTTTATTTTTCTGAAAGGAAATCAATAAAATAGGGGGCGTCACAATCCTGTTCGGCACAAGGATTGCGATACGTTTCACTGGGAAGGAACATAGCAAGAAAAAAAATTTCCATCTTACCTATTTTAAACTTGCGCGCTGTAGACACACCTGCTTAAATGCCTTTC